>Ga0209402_10002621_pt1 | contig 17728 bp, 15 predicted proteins | sample ArcticOcean_MG_C_3_FD_187437 | JGI IMG/M metagenome (GOLD analysis project Ga0209402, IMG submission 187437) | Marine microbial communities from western Arctic Ocean - ArcticOcean_MG_CB8_126 (SPAdes) (version 2) | ecosystem: Environmental > Aquatic > Marine > Oceanic | place: Arctic Ocean... | reverse complement strand
AAAAAAAAAAAAAAAAAAAAAAATGATGTTCTAAAAGAATTTTGTATCTATTTAAAAAAACACCAAACCTTAATTTTAAAAGCAAATAAAAAAGATCTTTATCAAGCAAGAAAAATTAAAGGAGCTATGCTGGAAAGACTCAAGCTGGATAAATTGAAAATTAATCAAATGATAGATTCGGTTAGAAAAATAATAAAATTTTCTGATCCTGTTGGTAAAAATCTAGCATCATGGAAAAGACCAAATGGATTAATTATAAAAAGAATATCAATACCAATTGGAGTTATAGGTATAATTTATGAAAGCCGGCCCAATGTAACTTCTGATGTTTCCTCTTTATGCTTCAAATCTGGTAATACAGCTATATTGCGTGGAGGCTCAGAAGCTTTCCACTCAAATAAAATATTATCTTATTTATTTAGAAAAGCATTAAAAAATAAAGGCTGCGATGAAAATTGTATACAAGTTGTTGATAACAAAAATAGAAAAAATGTTGATTATCTTCTTTCCAAAATGCAAAATTATATAGACATTATAATTCCAAGAGGAGGAAAAAGTTTAGTTAAAAAAGTTAAAGCAAAGTCAAAAGTTCCAGTAATTGGTCACCTACAAGGTATTTGCCATGTGTATGTTGATAAAGATGCCAATTTGGATATGGCTATAAAAATTGTTAAGAATGCTAAAATGAGAAATTTTACTATTTGTGGTGCAGCTGAAACTTTATTAATAGACATGAGATGTATCAAAACACATTGTGAACCTATATTAAAAGAGTTAATAAAATCAGGTTGCAAAATCCTAGGTGATAAAAATATTCAAAAAAATTTTTCAGGTAAAATAAAAACTGCTAGAATAAAAGATTGGTATACAGAATATCTTTCTCCAACTATATCAGTAAAAAGTGTAAACGGAGTTGAAGATGCAATACTCCATATTAACAAATACGGCACATTTCATACGGACTCGATAGTTACAAAAAATAAAAAAACAGCTAAAAAGTTTTTATCAAGTGTTAATAGTTCAATTGTACTTCATAACGCCTCCACTCAATTTGCTGATGGTGGTGAATTTGGCTTTGGCGCAGAAGTAGGGATATCAACAGAAAAACTTCATCCGAGAGGTCCAGTTGGACTTGATCAGCTTACTACATATAAATACATTTTAGAAGGCAAAGGTTTAATAAGGAAATAATTCTTGAAAAAAAATAATAAGAAAGAATATAATAGAATAGGTATATTGGGAGGAACTTTTGATCCACCTCACAAAGGTCATCTTTACATTTGTAAAATTGCACTAAAAAAATTAAAATTAGATAAAATTTTTTGGGTAGTAACAAAGAAAAACCCACTTAAAAAAAAACCTTATTTAAAAGAAAAGATACGAATAAAACTTTCAAGAGAAATTACAAAAAAAAATAAAAATATTTTTGTTAAATATTTTGATGATAAGCTTAAAGATTCTACCACGTTCTCTTTACTGAGTTTTATAAAAAGGAAAAACACTAAAGCTAATCTTTTTTTTTTAATAGGAGCTGACAACTTAAAAGAATTTTATAAGTGGGAAAAATGTGATAAAATACCTAAATTAGCTAAAATAGTAGTTTTCCCAAGAAAAAATTACTCACTTAGACCAAGAGTATCAAAAATGATTTCTACAAAAGACCTTATATATATGAAAGTTAAAAAAATAGATATTTCATCTTCTTTAATTAGAAAATTTTGGTAAGATTGTAGTTTGATGCAAATAAAAAAAATTAATCAACTTAAAAAAGAAATCGAAGATATATTAAGCGATAATAAAGCGCTTGAAATTAAATCAATTGATTTAAAAAACAAAAGTTCAATTGCTGATTACATGATAATAGCTTGTGGAAATTCGTCTAGACATATTCAAGCACTATCTGAAATTATTTTAACAGAATTAAAAAAAAAGGGTGTTGCTAATTGCCATTTAGAAGGTAGAGAAAGCAAAGATTGGAAACTTATTGATGCTAGAGATATAATTATTCATATCTTTCATCCTGAAAAAAGAAAGTTTTATGATTTGGAAAGAATGTGGTCAGAATTAATTCCTAAAGAAAGATTGAGCATATGAAAAATAAAATTACTAAAATTCTTTTTATTTTTATATCAATAAAAATATTTTTAACTACTGTCAATTTTTCTTATTCACAAAATGCCGATAATCTGTTTGAAAAAATAGATTTATTTAGTGAGGTCTTGGAAAAGATTGAAGACGAGTATGTTGAAGAAATTGATCAATCCGAGGTAATGGACGCTGCTATAAATGGTGTTCTGCAATCTTTAGATCCATATTCTAGTTATATGAATCCTGAAATTTTTAAAGAATCAATGACAGAAACAAGTGGAGAATTTGGAGGATTAGGAATTGAAGTAAGCATGGAATCTGGTGTTGTTAAAATAATTACACCCATCGATGATACTCCCGCTTCAAGAGCTGGTGTAAAAGCAGGTGATTACATCGTAAGAATTAATAATGAGCAAGTTCAAGGGAAGACACTATTTGAAGCTGTTAATTTAATGAGGGGGCCCGTAGGTTCGTCAATTGAAATAACAATAAGAAGAAAAGGTTTAAAAAAAGCTAAAATTTTCAAAATAACAAGAGAAGTCATTGAAATAAAATCTGTAGATGCAGAATTAATAGATAAAGAAATTGGCTATTTACGATTAAGATCCTTTAATCAAAATAGCGACAATCAGCTGAAGAAAGAAATTTCCAAATTAAAAAATAATAAAAAACTAATTGGATATATACTTGATTTAAGAAATAACCCTGGTGGTCTCTTATCGCAAGCTGTTAAAATATCTGATTTTTTCCTTAATGATGGTGAAATAGTTTCAACAAAAGGGAGACGCAGCAGAGAAAATAGGAAGTTCTTTGCAAAAAATGGAGATGAGATAAATGGTAAACCGTTAATTGTTTTAATAAATACAGGCTCAGCTTCTGCTTCTGAAATTGTTGCTGGAGCTTTAAAAGATCAAAAAAGAGCAATATTATTAGGTGAAACAACCTACGGTAAAGGATCTGTGCAATCAATAATTCCTTTAAAAAATAATGGGGCAATTAGATTAACAATATCTAAATACTATCTACCTTCTGGGAAATCTATTTCAGAAGTTGGGGTTACTCCTGATATCGAAATTGAAGAACAAGAAAATGATTTTTTAATAAATACCTCTACTGATAACCAGCTAAGTTATGCGGTAAAACTATTAAATGGTTAATTTTTAATGATACTAAGTAAAGAACTGCCATTAAGAACTGGGGTAGGGATAATTTTACTAAATAAAGAAAATAAAGTTTTTGTAGGAAGAAGAATAGATAACCCAAAAAAATTTTGGCAAATGCCACAAGGCGGTGTAGAAAAAAATGAAAGTTTTTTCCAAGCAGCAAAAAGAGAGCTAAAGGAAGAAACTGGAATAAAAAGTGTAAAATTAATAAAAAAAATAGATGGTTGGTATATATACAACTTGCCAAAAATCCTTTTAGGGAAAATTTGGAAAGGCAAATATAGAGGTCAAAAACAAAAATGGTTTATAATGAACTTTCAAGGGAACGATAAGGAAATTAATATTAATACTGATAATCCCGAATTTTTAGATTGGAAATGGGTTAAACCCTTTCATTTACCAAAGGTTGCAGTTCATTTCAAAGTTGATATGTATAAGAAACTACTTCTGGAACTTAATTATCTAGATTAAATTCTTATTTCTTTTAAAGCATCTAGTTGATGGTTCAAAATATAACGATCATGATCACTAATATCTTTTTTGGCAAGTTTATCTTTAGCTTCTCTGTTTAAATTTTCTATAGAATCTTTGGATAAATCTTTTAGGTTAATTGCTGAAGAAGAAAGAACTACTAAAACATCATTAAAGAACTCAACTGTTCCATCTTTTACAAAAAATTCTTCAATATTTTCGTTATCTTGGTTTACTTTGATAATTCCTGGTTTTAAAAAAGTTATAACTGAAATATGATTTTTCAATATACTCATATCTCCTTCATAAGACGGAAGTGTTGTCATGATGCTATTATCAGAAAATATAATTTTTTCAGGACTAATAATTTCAGTTTTAAAATTATCTTCCATTATTCTGCTGCCTCTTTTGCCATTTTTTCTGCTTTTTGAATAGCTTCTTCAATTGCTCCTACCATATAAAAGGCATTTTCTGGTAAATGATCATATTCACCTTTGCATATAGCATCAAAACCTTTAATTGTTGCTTCTAAATCTACAAGTTTACCTGGAAAGCCTGTAAAAACTTCTGCAACAAAAAAAGGTTGTGATAAAAATTTTTGAATTTTTCTTGCTCTTGCTACAGTGAGTTTGTCTTCTTCTGAAAGCTCATCCATACCTAGAATCGCTATTATGTCCTGCAAGGATTTATAACTTTGTAAAATTTTTTGAACTTCTCTAGCTACTCTATAATGTTCTTCGCCAACTATTCTTGGATCTAAGATTCTAGAAGTTGAATCTAATGGATCTACCGCAGGATATATTCCGAGTTCTGCAATTTGTCTTGACAAGACTGTAGTTGCATCTAGATGGGCAAATGACGTTGCTGGTGCTGGATCTGTTAAATCATCTGCAGGAACATAAATAGCTTGAACTGATGTTATCGATCCTTTATTTGTCGTTGTGATTCTTTCTTGTAAATTACCCATGTCTGTTGCCAAAGTTGGTTGATAACCTACAGCCGAAGGAATCCTACCTAAAAGCGCTGACACTTCTGATCCAGCTTGAGTAAATCTAAATATATTATCTACAAAAAATAAAACATCCTGTCCTTCTTTATCTCTAAAATATTCTGCTACAGTCAGGCCTGTTAAAGCAACTCTTGCACGTGCTCCTGGCGGTTCATTCATTTGCCCATAAACCAAAGCTGCTTTAGAACCTTTTCCATCAGGCTTTATCACGCCTGACTCCATCATTTCATGGTATAAATCATTACCTTCTCTAGTTCTTTCGCCAACACCAGCAAACACTGAAAACCCTCCATGGGCTTTTGCTATATTATTAATTAACTCCATTATAATTACAGTTTTACCTACACCAGCTCCTCCAAAGAGCCCTATTTTGCCTCCCCTAGAATAAGGAGCTAAAAGATCTACAACTTTAATTCCCGTAACTAATATTTCACTTTCAGTAGATTGTTCAGTAAATTTTGGAGCGTCTCTATGTATTGGCCAAGTTTCTTTAGTAGATATTTTCCCTTTTTGGTCAATCGGTTCACCAATAACATTTATTATTCTGCCCAAAGTTTCGGGGCCAACAGGAACTTGAATTGGGGCACCTGTATTGGAAACTTTATCTCCTCTTTTTAGTCCTTCTGTACTATCCATTGCAATAGTTCTTACCGCTGATTCACCTAGGTGCTGAGCTACTTCCAAAACTAATCTATTTCCTGAATTATCACATTCTAATGCTGTTAAAATTTCTGGCAATTCTCCATCAAATTGAACATCAACTACCGCACCAATAACCTGCACAACTTTCCCAAGTGAAGTATCCATATTATAAACTCTCTGCTCCTGATATTATTTCAATTAATTCTTTAGTTATAACTGCCTGTCTGCTTCTGTTGTAAGTGATTGTTAACTTATCCACTATGTCTCCAGCATTTCTTGTGGCACTATCCATTGCTGTCATTCTGGAACCTTGCTCACTAGCAGCATTTTCAAGAAAGGCCTTAAAAATTTGAGTTGAAATATTTCTCGGCAGTAAATTGTCAAGAATTTCATTTTCTTCAGGCTCAAACTCATAAAAATTATCCACACTTTTATCTTTTTCATTATTATTATTTTCAATTGGTATTATTTGTTGATTTTGGGGTATTTGAGTCATAACATTTTTAAATTGATTATAGAATATTTTACAAACATCGAATTTCAAATCTCTAAATAATTTTATTATTTTATTTCCAACATCTTCGGCTTCTTTATAAGTAATTTTTTTAAAACCCTTGAAATCTACTTTTTCAATTATATAGCTATTATAAGTTCTTTTTAATTGATCATGACCCTTAGATCCAACGGTAAAAATTTTAAGTGTTTTTCCTTCTTTTAAAATTTTTTCAAAATAATTTTTAGCTAGCCTGCATATATTGCTATTAAACCCTCCACATAAACCTCTGTCTGCAGTAATAACAACACATAGATGAACATTGTCTTGTCCGGTGCCAACTAAAAACTTAGAAGCATTTTCTTTATCCGTTACTGAATTGCTTAAATTTAATATTATATTATTCATTTTCTCTGAAAAAGGTCTTCCTTTTTCTGCATTCTCTTGCGCTCTACGTAATTTTGCAGCTGCAACCATTTTCATAGCTTTGGTAATTTTTTGTGTAGATTTTACACTTGAAATTCTTTTTTTTAAATCATCTAAACTAGGCATATTTCTATTTATTTATTTTTTTGAATTTTTCAATAACTTCTGTTAATTTTTTATCTACATCTGCCTCTAATTTTCCTGTTCTATTAATACTTTCTATAATATCTGGATTAGAAGATTTGATCTCTTCATAAATTGATTTTTCAACATTTTTAATTTCACTTATTTCAACATCATCTAAAAACCCTCTCACACCCGAAAAAACTGCAATCACTTGTTGGGCCACAGTCATTGGAGAATATTGATCTTGTTTCAATAGCTCAGTTAATTTTGACCCTCTATTTAATAATTTTTGCGTAGAAGCATCTAGATCAGAACCAAATTGAGCAAAAGCGGCCATTTCACGATATTGAGCCAGTTCTAGTTTTATTGACCCTGCAACTTTTTTCATAGCCTTGGTTTGAGCTGCTGATCCAACTCTAGAAACAGAAAGTCCAACATTAACTGCCGGTCTTATTCCTTGATTAAATAATTCCGTCTCTAAAAAAATTTGTCCATCTGTAATTGAAATCACATTGGTTGGGATATACGCCGAAACATCACCTGCTTGAGTTTCTATTATTGGTAAAGCAGTAAGAGATCCTCCTCCATGTTCATCATTTAATTTAGCTGCTCTCTCAAGCAATCGACTGTGTAAATAAAAAACATCACCTGGATACGCTTCTCGTCCCGGTGGTCTTCTTAGCAAAAGTGACATTTGTCTATAAGCCACAGCTTGCTTTGACAAGTCATCATAAATAATTAATGCATGCATGCCATTATCTCTAAAATATTCACCCATGGTACATCCAGTATATGGTGCTAAAAATTGCAAAGGTGCTGGGTCTGATGCTGTTGCAGAAACAATAATGGTATATTCCAGTGCACCAGCATCTTCTAATGTTTTTACAATTTGGGCGACGGTAGATCTTTTTTGACCTATTGCAACGTAAATACAATAAAGTTTTTCTTTTTCGTTTCCAGATTTATTTATTTCTTTTTGATTAATAATTGTGTCAATAGCTACTGCTGTTTTACCTGTTTGCCTATCTCCAATTATTAACTCTCGCTGTCCTCTCCCAACTGGAATCAAACTATCTATAGCTTTAAGTCCTGTCTGCATTGGTTCATTTACAGATTTTCTAGGAATTATTCCTGGAGCTTTTACGTCAACTCTTTTTCTTTCTAATTTTTTATCTAAATCACCTTTTCCATCTATAGGATTTCCTAGAGCATCCACAACCCTACCTAGTAAACCTTTTCCTACAGGAGTATCAACTATCGCACCAGTTCTTTTAACAACATCTCCTTCTTTTATTGATCTATCGTTACCGAATATAACTACACCAACATTGTCACTTTCTAAATTTAAAGCCATACCTTTGATGCCACCAGAAAACTCTACCATTTCTCCAGCCTGAACATTGTCTAGGCCATGAACCCTGGCGATACCATCTCCCACCGCAAGAACCTGTCCTACTTCTGTTATTTCAGCCTTATCTCCAAATTTTTTAATTTGCTCTTTTAATATTTTTGTTACTTCTGATGGATTAATTTGCATTCTATACCTCTAACATTCTTTTTTCTAATTTTTTAAGTTTATTTTTAATTGAAGTATCTACCATTACGCTTCCTACTTGGATGATCAATCCTCCTATTAAATCTGGATCATATTTATAATCTATTTTTAATTTAGATTTGAATTCTTCAGACAAATCAATTTGAATTTTTTTTTGTTCATCCGCTGGTAATTTTTTTGAAGAGATTATTTTTGCTTTTAATTCTCCTCTATTTACTGATAATAAATTTAAAAAACTATTTACAATCTTATTTAAAAAAAACAATCTGTTTTTTTGCGCAACTAAGCCTAAGAATTTTTTTAGAATATCTGGAAAATTATTTAGCTTTGCTATTGCTAATATAACATTTTTTTTATCATTTTTATTTACCACGGGGCTTAGAATCATTTCTTTAAAATCAAAACTTTCTATTAACAGTTTTTTTATACCAATCATGCTAATTTCTGCCGCATCTAACTCAGAATTCTCTTTTGCAAGTTCAAACAAAGCTAAAGCGTAGCTGTTGGATGTTGAGTTTGAAAATGTTGATTTTGAATTCAATTATTGCTCCTAAATGATTAGTTTTGTATGAGATTATTCAAAAAAATTCAAGATTTTCCAATGCATCACTTCGTCTTTTTAATACCACTAAATCCTCAGTTTAGCTGAAATTAATTGGATCTACATCAACCTCAAGTTTTATTCTGTGATTTTTCTTCAGTTTATCGAGTGTTTTAGACAGATATTTCTGAATAAATAAATTCTTTGGGTATCGAATCAAAATTCTACATCTATATTGTTTTCTCAATTTTGTAATTGGTGCCAGCACTGGTCCTAAAATATCAACATTATCCATGTTAGGAAGTTTTAACTTAATATCATTTGCAAATTTCATTGTTATCAATTCATTTTTACCAGATATAATCAGAGATATAAGTCGAGAAAACGGTGGAAGTTTTTTCTCCTTCCTTAATAATAATTCTTTTTGCAAGAATATGTGAGGATCGTTTTGAGATATATTTAATAAAATATCATCATTGGGGGTGTAAGTTTGAAAATAGACAGTAGATGGATTGCCTTCTCTTCCCGCTCTACCACTTAATTGATGAAATAATTGGACATTTTTTTCTGCTGCTCTTAAATCATAACCATGTGATGAAAAATCAGCGTCTATTACTACGATACAATTTAATTTAGGAAAATGAAAACCTTTAGATAATAATTGGGTTCCAACCAATATATCAATTTTTCTTTTTTCAACTTGTTGTAAAAGATTGCTGGCTAAATTATTTTTTTTCAGGGTGTCACTTGAAAATATTTCAATTTTCTTATTTGGATAAATTTTTTTTAATTCAGCGTGAATTCTTTCCACGCCCGGTCCACAAAACAATATATCACACTTGAGATCTTTTTGACAGATTCTTGATAAAGAAGATTTAAAACCACAATAATGACATAACAAGCTATTTAACTTTCTATGGTAATTTAAATTTATAGCACAATTTGGACATTCAAATTTTTTTCCACATTTTTTACAAATTACAAAAGGTGCATATCCCCTCCGGTTTAAAAAAAATAAAACCTGATGCCCTCCGTCTAAATATTTTTGAACTTCTGCTATTGTTTTATTTGCGATCCATGAACCTTTATTAAGAATTTCAGAATTTAAATTAATTATTTCAAATTTTGGTAAAGATGCATCATTGTATCTTTTTCCTAAATTCGTAACACTAAATTTTTTAGTAATAATATTATTATAAGTTTCTATCGAGGGTATTGAGGTTACTAAAAGAATAGGTATATTTTCTAAAGAAGCTCTTGTAACAGCCATATCTCTAGCATTATATGATACTCCTTCATCTTGTTTGTACGACGCATCATGTTCTTCATCAACAATAATTATTCCTAAATTCTTAAAGGGTAAAAATAAAGATGATCTAGCACCGATCACAATTTTTATTTTATTTTCAACTACGCCTTTCCAAATTATTGTTTTATTTTTTTTGGTCGTACTTGAGTGCCAAATTGCAGCATCTGAACCAAAAAAATCTTTATATTTTCTACTAAACTGATTAGTCAAAGCAATTTCGGGAAGTAGTATTAAAGCTTGAAACCCTTTGCTTACAAGTTCTTTGACTCTTTTAAAATATACAAATGTTTTTCCTGATCCGGTAACTCCTTCTAAAACAATAACATTATAATTGTTGCCACGACCTCTTATAAAATTAAATGATTTATTCTGTTGAATGTTTAAATTAAATTCTTTTTTAACTTTTCTAACTTTATACTTGCTAAATTCTTTATTAAAACTTTTTTCTACAATATCTTTATTTAATAAACACATTTTAAGAGACAATCCTAAAGGAACTAAATTATACTTTGAAAACCATTTTATAAATTCAATCATGGATGGATTTAAACTTTGAACATCCAGTTTTTTTGAAATATTTTTTAATTTAAATTTTTTTTCAGTTTTCTGTTCATGAGGCCAGATTACACCGGTGATTTCATTTTTTCCAAAGGGAGCTTTTACGAAATCACCTGGACTTAATGAGCTAAAGTTTTTACTTTCATAAGTGAATGGGTGATCAAAAATATTTGGAAATAGTACAGCTAATTTCAATTATTTACCGTTCTCTTTCTCAAATTTTTGCTAAAATAAATGTCTAAAATTTTTTTTAAATTTTTCAATTTCCTTGTTTTAAGTCTCATTTCTAACAATTTCCATGCATGTGGTATTAAATGGGTATAATTTTTTTTATTATCTCTTTTAAAGAGTCTTGAGAAGATGCCTATTATTTTCATGTTTCTTTGAACCGACAGAGTATTAAAATCATCTAAAAATTTTTCCTTGTTCCCTTTAAAATTTTTTAAATAATAGTCAAAGACTTGTTTTTTTAACTTTGAAGAAGTTTTTATCCTCACATCATCTATTAAGGAGGCTAGATCATATGCTGGATTTCCAATCAACGCATCTTGGGTATCGATGACACCTATTTTACTGCCAAATTTTAATAAGTTTTGAGAATGATAATCCCGATGTACAAAATATGAGTTTGGAAAATTTAGTTTTTTATAAAGTTTTAATAAAATTTTATTTACTTTTTTTTTGATTTTAGCTGTTTTTTTTTTACTAAAAAATATTGGCAAGTACCAAGAAAAAAATAAGTCGGACTCACTTTGTAAATGTTTTTTTGAATATTGTTCAATTTTATATTTTCCTTTAATAATATTTCTTATTGTTGATTTGATTTTTATTTTTTGTATTTTTATAAGTAAATCTACAAGTTTTTTGTAAATGATTAACTTATTTTTTTTTTTCAGCAAAATTTTATAAAAAGATAAATTCCCAAAGTCTTCAATAACAAATATTCCTTTTTTATAATTTTGGAAATATAGTTTTGGAGTTAATATATTATTCTTTCTTAAGTATTGATTAATTGCCGCATATACAATCAGATTTTTATATTTTTCTTTTTTTGCTAAAATAATAATTTTACTTTTTTTGTTTTTATAAATTCTATAAAAAGTTCTAAAAGAAGCATCTCCCGCTATCGGAATTATTTTAGATTTCATCCAATTTATAATCTTTCCATTTTCCCCGCCCTACAATATTGACTTCTCTTGAATTCATCGATTTAGAATATTTAAACAGTATGTCAATTCTATTCTTTGGTTTTGTTTTAATTAACTCAGGCCATTCCACAATTATTAAGCTGTTTTCTAAATCTTCAAATATAGCTAATTCTAAAGTATCTCTAGAACTTTTTAATCTATAAAGATCATAGTGAAAAATTTTTATTTTTTTAATTTCATAGTTATAAACTATATTGAATGTAGGGCTTAATATATCACTTTTTTTAATTCCATTTTCAACTTCTAGATGATTAATTAAAAACCTTACAAAAGATGTTTTTCCTACTCCAATTTCTCCATAAAGAAAAATTAGATCTCCATTTTTTATAATCTTTGATATTTTTTTAGATAAACTTTGTGTCTCTTTTAATGAAACTAATTTCATTGAACTACTAATTATTAGTAGCGGTAACTATCCGGTTTGAATGGACCTTGCACTTTAACACTTATATACTTAGCTTGGTCTTCAGACAATTTGGTTAATTTTGCTCCTACTTTAGCTAAATGAAGTATAGCAACTTTTTCATCTAAATGTTTAGGTAAAACATAAACTTTTTTTTCATACTTTTCTGGATTGTTCCACAACTCAATTTGTGCAATCGTTTGGTTGGTGAAAGATGCGCTCATAACAAAACTTGGATGTCCAGTTGCGCATCCGAGATTTACTAGCCTTCCTTCTGCTAATAATATAATTCTTTTTTTACTAGGCAATTCTATTTCATGAACTTGTGGTTTTATTTCTGACCATTTGTAGTTTCTAAGTGCTTCAACTTGAATCTCGTTATCAAAATGACCTATATTACAAAGAATAGCTCTATCCTTCATGTTTCTCATATGATCTGCAGTAATAATATCTTTGTTTCCTGTTGCGGTTACAACTATATCCGCATCTTGAATAGCCTCATCCATTAATACCACCTCGTACCCTTCCATGGCAGCTTGTAGTGCACAAATAGGGTCTGCTTCTGTCACCATTACTCTGGCTCCACTCTGTCTTAAAGAAGCGGCACTACCTTTTCCAACGTCTCCAAATCCAGCAACTATTGCAACTTTCCCAGACATCATAACATCAGTAGCTCGTTTGATACCATCAACCAAACTTTCTCTGCATCCATACAAGTTATCAAATTTAGATTTTGTTACAGAATCGTTTACGTTTATTGCTGGAATTAATAATGTATTCTGTGCTTCCATTTTTTTAAGCGCCAAAACTCCAGTCGTAGTTTCTTCTGAAACTCCCTTAATTGATTTTAACATTTCTTTATATTCTTTATGCATTAGCGCTGTAAGATCTCCACCATCATCCAAGATCAAATTTGCTTTCCAATCTTTCTTGCCTTCGATTGTTTGTTTTACGCACCACCAATATTCCTCTTCGGTTTCACCTTTCCAGGCAAAAACTGGTATTCCTGCTTTAGCAATAGCTGCAGCAGCATGATCTTGAGTTGAAAAAATATTACACGATGACCATCTAACCTCAGCTCCCAAATCCACTAGTGTTTCTATTAAAACAGCAGTTTGAATTGTCATATGAAGGCAGCCAAGAATTTTAGCACCCTTTAGTGGAAATTTTCCTTTGTATTCTTTTCTCAATGCCATTAAACCTGGCATTTCACTTTCAGCAATTGAAATTTCTTTTCGTCCAAAATCAGCTAGAGCAATATCTTTTACTTTAAAATCTTCAGTCATATTTGCATCTATTTAACAAGTTAATTTAAAATTATCAACTTATTGATATTAAAAATCATTTAGAAATTGGTAAAAGAACTTCAATTGTCGCACCTTTTTTATTACCTGGGTGATTTGATGCAAAAATCGTACCACCATGCAATTCTACAATATTTTTTACAATATTTAGGCCTAACCCAGAGTGTTCTCCAAACTTTTCTGGTCTATTGCTGTAAAACCTATCGAAAACCTTGTCCATATTTTTTTCATTAAATCCAGGGCCCTCGTCTTCAATTATTAATTGCACTTTTTTTTTTTTAATACCACAAATAACATTTATTTTGCTGTTAGAAGAGCTAAAGGAAACTGCATTATCAAGAAGGTTTGCTAAAACCTGCTCAAGTTTACTCTCTACCCCTAAAACTTTTAAATTAGATTTATCAACATTTGAATAATTGATATTTATTTTTATATTTTTATTTAGGTTAAATAAATCGTTGTTAAAATCTTCTACAACCGAATTTATCACCGTAGATAAATCAATTTTTTTCATTTTTGCTCTAGAAAAGCTTGCTTCGTCTTTTAATATTTGAGAGTAATCTGTGATTAATCTTTCTATTCTTTCTACGTCATGACTTATAATTTTTATTAGTTTTTTTCTTTTTTCGTTATCTTTGCTGGTTTCTAAAACTTCAGAAGCGCCTTTAAGAGATGTCAGTGGGTTTCTTATTTCGTGGGCTAAATCTGATGAAAACGTTTCAGCTATATTTATTCGTTTGTAAAGATCTTCAGTCATTTCAGTTAATGATCTAGAAAGTTGACCTACCTCATCTTCTCTAAGCAAGTATTTTTCATGCTTACCAATCTTTACATCTTTCTCTTTAATAGCTTTGGTGTAAAGAACTAAAGACCTTATAGGTTTTAGTATATATTTATTCAAAAAAATTGAAAAAATAAATATCACAAGAGCTACCGAAAAAACTGTTCTTAATATAAAATTTTTTCTTTCATCAACTGCAAATAATATATCGTTAGCAATTTCTGAAACGACGATGTAACCTTTTTCTAACGTTTCTGACTTTACTGAGTTTATTGTGATAACATAAAAATTATTATTTATTGTTTCATTTATAACTAATTTTTCATTAATGTTTTTTTGTTTTGAATACTCTTTTACATAATTTTCAGTATTAAAAGAAATTGCTTGAAATGATTCTGAGTTATTATCATTATTTATATTTTCTTCTGATAAGCCAATTGGCGTTTCCTGAATATTTTTACTTTTAATAAAAATATCTTGCACAAGGTCTAGCGAATCTGTGTCTGCTAATAAATTAGACTTCAAATCATAGAGTTGAACTCTATCCAGATTTTGAAATAAAAATCTTGTAGAAAGTAAAAATTTTGTAATACTTTCTTTTGTAAATTCTATTTTTAACCTATTAATGTGATCAGAAGTATTATTTATAATTTTCATATGCTGATTTGATCTATTCTTAACTAGGTTTGGCTTTATAGCTTTAAGATATAAATATGTAAAAACTCCTAAAACTAAAAAAATAACTAAATTAAAAATTAAGAATTTTTTTAAAATTGAACTTGAACTAAAAAAATTAGATTTCATTAACTAACATTCCATCTATACCCACTGCCGTATCTTGTTTCGATGGCCGAAAAACTTTCATCTACTTTTTTAAATTTTTTTCTAATTCTTTTAACATGACTATCTATAGTTCTATCTTCTATATCATTGTTATCCTTATAGGCTATATCCATCAATTGAGCTCTTTCTTTTATTATACCTGGTCGCTTAGCAAGTTCTTTAACAATTAAAAATTCTGTTGTAGTAAGCTTTTCTGGAAGAGGCTTTTCATTCCACTCACATTCAAGTTGGGAAGGATCTAACATTAATTTTCCGTGTTTAATTAGATTTTTTGAATCTTCTACATTGTTTATTTTTTTTCTTAATTGCACTCTTATTCTTTCAATAAGCACTTTGAGAGAAAAGCCACCTGATTTTTTAATAAAATCATCAGCCCCAAGTTTTAGTCCCAACAATTCATCAACTTCATCATCTTTTGATGTTAAAAATAGTATTGGAATCGTAGTTTTTTTTCTCAGTCTTTTAAGCAACTCTTCTCCGTCCATTCTTGGCATTTTGATATCTATAACTGCTAGATCTGGAGGATTTCGGCTAATTCCAACTAAAGCACTTTCAGCATCAATGTATGTTTGAACTTTGAACCCTTCATTTTCTAGCGCCATACTTATGCTGGTAAGTATGTTTCTATCATCATCTACAAGAGCAATTGTGTGAGTCATAATTTTAAATATATCATATATAAAAATACTAAATTGTCATAAATTGGGCAAGTGACAGTAATGTTAGTGTGCTTCATCCCAATTATAGCCTGAGTTTACATGGACCTCTAACGGAATTGAAAACATGTGATGTTCAGATTTTGAAATTGAAACCATTGCTTCTTGAACGGTTTTTTTAACATATTCTTTATCTTTTTCTAAACACTCAAATACAAGTTCATCGTGTATTTGCAATAACATCTTTGTTCTAAAATTTTTATCATCTTCGATTAATTGATTTATTTTAATCATAGCTAGTCTAATAATATCTGCTGCTGAACCTTGTATTGGAGCATTAATAGCTGCTCTTTCCTGGAAACTTCTAATACTAAAATTTTTATCATTAATACCCTTTAAATGAATCCTTCTTCCAAAAATATTACTCACATAACCTTGTTTTCTGCAAGTGTCTATTGTTGATTTCATATAATCTTTTATTTCAGGAAATTTTTTAAAATATGAATTTATAAAATCTAAAGCCTCTTGATTAGATACTGAAATTTGTTTGGCTAAACCGTATTGAGTAATACCATAAATAATGCCAAAGTTAATTGTTTTAGCTTTTCTTCGAAGATCATGATTAACTTTGTCAATTGGTATATTAAAAACCTGACTGGCAGTTAACTTATGAATATCCTCATTGTTTTTAAATGCTTTTTTTAATTCTTTTACATCGGCCACATCAGCTAAAATTCGCATTTCTATTTGGTTGTAGTCAGCTGAAATTAGAATATTTTTTTTATCAGCAATAAAAGCTTTTCTTATTTGCCTTCCTTCTTCTGATTTAATTGGAATATTTTGTAAATTAGGATCGCTAGAAGCTAATCTACCAGTATTTGTTGCTCCTAGCAAAAATGAAGTGTGCACTCTTCTTGTTGTTTTGCTTATATGATCTTGTAGAGCATCTGAATAAGTATTCTTAAGTTTTGAAATCTGCCTCCACTGAAGTATTAACTTAGGAAACTTATGTCCAGTAAGCGCTAAATCCTCAAGTACATTTGCATTTGTTGCTAGACTTCCTTTTTTTGTTTTCTTTAGTTTGGCAATTTTGAGCTCATTATAAATAATCTCGCCAAGCTGCTTTGGCGAAGCGATATTAAATTCTTTGCCAGCAATTTTATATACTTCTTTCTCTATTTTTTGGAGCTTTTCTGAAAACTTTGCAGAAAGTTTTTTTAAATAAAGATGATCAACCTTGATGCCGTTAAATTCGAGTTTTGAAAGTATCTTTATCATTGGTTTTTCAAAAGCTTCGTATGTTTTATTTAGTTTTTCTTTATCAAGTCTTTCTTTAAGATTGTTATAGAGTCTCAAAGTAATGTCCGCATCTTCTGCCGCATACTCTGTTGCTTTATCTAGCTCAACATCAGAAAAGTTTAATTTATTTTTTCCTGTACCTACCAATTCTTTATAAGAAATCGTTTTATGATTTAGATGAATTTCAGAAAGAGTATCTAAATTATGTCTATTAATACCCGCATCTAATGTGGATGAAATTAGCATTGTATCTTCTATTGAATTAATTTCAATTCCATTCCGTTTAAGAATAATAAAATCAAATTTAATGTTTTGGCCAACTTTTTTTATACTTGAATCTTCTAGTATTTTTTTAATTTTTTTTAATACTAACTCTTTTTTTAAACCCTTAATATTTTTATGATCTAAGGGTATGTAGCAAGCCTTATTTGGAAGATAACTAAACGAAACACCGACTAGATTAGCTTCTAAAGGATTTAAAGAAGAGGTTTCTGTGTCTACAGAAATGACTGATTGTTTGTTTAAAATATCTAACCATTTATCCAAAATTTTTTCACTAGTAATACTTTCGTAATTTTTAATATTGACTTTGGGATATTGAATTTTTGAAATTGCTTTTTGGGTGCTATTTTTTCCTGTCTCTCCATAAAAACTTATAGCTTGGCTTAACAATCTATTAAATTCCATCTCTCTTAAAAAATTATACAGTTTTTCTTTTTCAACATCTTTTAAAATAAAACTACTTGGATCTTCTTTAACTGGGACATCATCTTTAAGTGTAACTAGCCGTTTGCTTAATAGCGCTTTATCTTTATTTGCCAATAAGGTTTCTCTTCTTTTATTCTGAGGAATC
>Ga0209402_10002619_pt1 | contig 17739 bp, 17 predicted proteins | sample ArcticOcean_MG_C_3_FD_187437 | JGI IMG/M metagenome (GOLD analysis project Ga0209402, IMG submission 187437) | Marine microbial communities from western Arctic Ocean - ArcticOcean_MG_CB8_126 (SPAdes) (version 2) | ecosystem: Environmental > Aquatic > Marine > Oceanic | place: Arctic Ocean... | reverse complement strand
AAAAATATTAGAAAAATATAGTATCGATTTTGTCATAATATTTGCTTGAAAGGTCAAAAAACAAATAAACATTATGAATGCCCAAACAGTAAAAAAAACGATATTTGATGCTGCTAAAATTGTAATAATTGGTGCAATCATTAAAAAAATTGTAAAATTACTTACTCCGGCCCACAACAGCATCGGAAGTAAGGGTGCACATATAATAACTGCTGTACCTAAATCTGGTTGATTCAATACTATAAAAGCAGATAATAGTGTTAATATTGATGGTACTACAATAATAGAATTATCTTTTACTTCGAGTTGATGGTTAGATAGATATTTTGCAACAACAATGACCGTAGCGCATTTTAAATACTCTGATGGTTGAATATAAAAAAGTCCAAAGTCAATCCATCTATAAGTGTATTCTACCGTCGGTAAGAAGAACGGAATCATACAGAAAACAAAGGTTGCAATAAATATTAGGGTTGAATTATCATGAACTGTTTTTATCGATATATTTTTAACAAAAATGAATACTACAAAAGAAAAGAGAAGAAAAACACATTGCCTGTAAAATGAACTATCAGAACTAAGCGGATTATCAGAAATACTATATAGAGTCATCAAGCTAAAAGTGATCAATCCAATAATTATAAAAAACAATCTTGATACAGAATTTTTTGTGGTGTTTGATATGAATCGATCTAAAAGCATAATCTCTAATTCTCCGCTAAAGATTTAGAAGAATTGATATAATATGAAACTATATCTCCTGCAATCGGTGATGCTACGGCTCCTCCGCCTCCTCCATTCTCAATCATAACAACAATTGAGTACGTTGTATCTTCAACGTCAAAAAAACCAATAAACCATGCATGAGGTTCTCCGTGAGGGTTTTCAGCAGTACTCGTCTTTCCAAACAGCTTAACATCTGAACCATTCAATCGAGCTCTCCATCCACTTCCCTGATCTGCGTTAACAACATCAAACATTCCATCCCAAATATGATTCCATATTTTTTCTGAATATACAATTTTATCATAGTAAGATATTTCTTTAGATAAGTTTAGTCTTAACTGTGCTGTCTCACCTCTTGACGCAATATGATTAATAAATCTTAGCGCTTGGACAGGAGTAATTAAAATATCCCCCTGACCTAATGTTAGATTTAATAAAACACCTCTTTCTGACCAACCCCATCTTCCATAATTTTTGATATAGAAATCTTTATCTGGAATTAATCCATTTTTCTCATTTGGCAAATCAATTTTTGTTGATGCATTAAAGCCAAATTTCTTTGCAGTATCCGTCCAGTCTTTTAGACTAATCAGCTGCACTGTTTCATAAAAATATATATTGCAAGATTGTGCAATAGCTTTATTTAAATCAACAAGACCATGTCCATTTTCATTCCAGCAATGAAATTCATTTGTACTGCCGGGTGGTACATAAATACCAGTACATAATAAACTATCTGACGGGTCTACTAAACTATTTTCAATCAAATTAATAACTGTAATCAATTTTAATGTTGATCCTGAAGGATAAAGACCTGCAATAGATCTATTTAATAATGGTTTGTCTTTATTTTTTAATAAATCATTCCACTCAACCTCAGATGTTGTACCTCTATAAACACTCAAATCATAAGAAGGGCTACTAACCATGCTTAGTATCTCACCTGTATTAACATTGGAAACTAACACAGACCCTTTTTTTCCTTCTAAAATATTTCTAGAATATCGTTGTAGATTAGCATCAATAGTTAATGAAAGATCTTTTCCTGGAAATGCAGGAATATTATTACTGTTTAATCTAAAAATTTCACGACCATGTGTGTCAACTTCTATATAATCTACTCCCTTAGAAAATCGCAATTCTTTTTCATACTGCTTTTCAATCCCTTGCCAACCAATCAATTCTCCAGCTCTATAAAGAAGATTCTTATCAAGCTTAGGAATTGTATCCCTATCTGCTTCTTTCAAATAACCTAAAAAGTGAGCATCATTTAAAATAGGAGAATATATTCTTTCGTCAGACCGATCATATTGAACACCTGGAAAATCTAATCTCCTTTCTTCTATTTGAGAAATTTGTTCAAATGTTAAATTCTTAGCAACAGTAGTTGAAAGAAAAGGTCCTCTATAATATTTTTTATATCTTCTATTTAACTCTTCTGTATCAATGCCAATAATAGATGATAATTTTACAAATTCTTGTTCTTTATCTCGCAATTCATAGGGTGTTACTGTTAGAATATAAGTTGGATAATTATCGACTAATATTTCTCCATAACGATCTAAAATCAATCCTCTCGGAGCATAAGTTGTGAGCGCTTTAACGCTATTAATTTGAGCTTTAGAGAAATGCCTATCATAATCAATCACTTGTAAATAAAAATATCTACTAAGAAGCGAAAGAAGAGCAAAACATAATATAAATAATAATGCTCTATAATGAAAAATATCTGCTTTATTTTCTATCTTAAGCATCTTCTAATACCGACTGTTTTACTCCTAGAATTCTAGTAAGAATAAATCCTACAAAAGAAGTATATAACGCTATAGAGAACCAATTTTTTAAGAAAAACAATATGTCATTAAAAAAGAAAAAATCATACCTAAAAAATGAATATAGTCCAGTGCCTAAAAACACCAAACTCAGCCAGTATAAATCAAAATTTCTATATGCAAAATTGGAACTTACCCGGGATGCAAAATAGGCACATATCGAAAACACTAAACTGGATAATCCTAAATAAAGTCCATTGAATAATACTAAGTCTGAAAACAACCCAATCAAAAAACCGATGATTGTCGCTCGAGAAGCACTCTCCATAGGGATAGAAGATAGAATAATAAATAACAGCATAATATTTGGCTGAAATCCATTTATAGTTAATAGTTCTGCAAACATTAGCTGTAATATGATTGCTATAAAAAGGTATCCACTAAAATTGAAACTCATAACTCTATCCTTCCTTATCCACGATAAATAATTGATTTAAAGTAGACAAATCAGAAAAGAGTTTCATGCGTATAACCTTATTCGAACTGTTAGATTCTTTATATATACTAATTACTTCACCTACTGGCAAATTTGGTGGAAAATATAGACTGAGATTGGAAGTTAAAATAACATCACCAATTTGAACGTCTGATGTTGTTTGAACCTCTACAACTTCACATATGTCGCTTTTAATCCAACGCATAATACCTTCGGTTTCAGATGGAATTATTTTTACGCTTAATCTAAAATTGACATCGCTTACTAATTGAACACCTGAATGATTATCTGATACAAAAACAATCTTCCCTACTATACCTCGGGATGATAATACTGCACTATCATTATCTACACCATCTACCAATCCTCGATCCAATAGAACAGATGACATATTAGAATTAACACCTTTAGATAAAATATCTGCTCCAATGAAATTTAATTCATTACGCTTTCTAAATTTTAACAAATTTCTTAATCTTTCATTTTCAATTTTATTTGACGATAAAATCTGATTTTCTAGATTAAGCTTCAAGTTTTCATGAGATAAAACTTCAAGTTTTTTTGTTAAAAAAATCTGGTTATCTAGCCAATTAAAAGGTTTATATAAAAAAGAAAATGCATCTAATGTAGTAGAGCGAATATTTTGAATTTTCTGACTATTATTACTGAAAATAAGTAGAAATGAAACTAGGATACAGATAAATAAAACTGAACTATCTAAATTTTTTTTTAAAAATAAGTCAATCTTAGCCATTCTTAACGAAGGACATGCTTAAATTTTTCTAAATCTTCTATTACTGCTCCACATCCTTTTACAATTGCTAGATGTGGTTCATCGGCAACATTAACAGGTACGCCTGTTTTTTCACGTAATACTTGGTCCAAACCTGTTAATTGAGAACCTCCTCCGCAAAGAACAATACCTCTATCCATAATATCTGATGATAATTCAGCAGGTGTCGCCCCTAACGCGTCATTAATTACGTCTAGAATTCTTTTTACAGGATCTTTTAGAGCCTGTCTTATCTCATCAGATCTTATATCTTTTGTTTTAGGTATTCCAGACACTAAATCTCTACCTTTTACTAAAATATTTTTAGATCGTGATCTCATAGCTGAACCAACTGTAATCTTTATCTGTTCTGCTGTTTGTGCTCCAATTTCTAATTTATGTTCATTTCTAAACCAATGCTGTATTGCGTCATCCATTTCATCGCCAGCAACTCTGATGGCTTTTTTGGTTACTACTCCATTTAGTGATATAACAGCTACTTCAGTAGTTCCTCCACCGATATCAACAATAATATTACCCACAGGCTTACTAATATCTAATCCGATACCAATTGCTGCAGCAACAGGCTCATCTACCAGAAATACTTCTCTAGCTGCCTGTTTTTCTCCAGAATCTTTCACAGCTCTTCTTTCTACTTCGGTTACACCAGATGGCACACAAATAACCATTCTTGGCCTAGTCAAACGATTTAAATTTACTTTTCTAATAAAGCCCTGCAACATTTCATCTACAGCAGTATAATCAGCAATTACCCCATCTCTTAATGGACGAATAGTTTCAATACCTGCATGAGTTTTACCCAACATCTGCTTGGCATCGTCACCAACAGCAATAACAGCTCCTGTTTTTGTAGATCTAGCAATAATAGATGGTTCATTGACTATAATCCCCTTACCAGCTAACCATATCAAAGTATTAGCAGTTCCAAGATCAATAGCGATATCGCCACTAACCCAATTAAAGCTATCGCTAAAGCCATTTTTGATTTTATTTAAGAAATTCATAGTCTATAAGTTATAAAATATTATTCTCATTCCTTAGTTTTTTTTATTTAGTAAGCCCTTCTTTACTTAAAAGATCTGCTTCCATATTTTTATCTCTCAGAATGTGAGAAACTGACCAGTTATTTAGCATTGAACATAAATCCAAAGCTTTAGCATGAAGCTTAATCATTCTTTCGTTTTTGACTTTATAATCACCGTTGATTTGTCTTACAATTAATTCACTATCACAAAAAATTTTGACATCTAATATTTTCTTCTCAACACAAAGCTCAATACCTCTAATTAATGCCAAATATTCTGCTTCATTATTGGTACAATCGCCTATATTCTCAGCAAAAGAAAATACTGTTTCATGACCATTTTTTAACAAACCTCCAATGCCGGCATTGTTTTTATCAAGCTGGGATGCTCCATCCGTAAAAAGCTTATAAGATATATCGCTACTATCCCATGAATCTTGCATAGTCTTTGGTATTTTAACTAAACTATCTATTAAAGCAATTTCTTGATTAGATAGTTTGTCCCTAAATCTTTCTAAAATTTTAATTAATTTTTTTTCGCTGTTCATAATACTTAATATAAGAATGGCGTTCTAAGCCTATAATCTCCGAATCCATATTCATCAATAAAAGTAAATTCTTCTCCAATTTGGAAATAGTACCATGTTTCATAATTATAGCTGCCTTGCATATTCATTGAACGAACCATATCATCTGGCTTACCAAGCAAGATATAAATCATTCCCATATCTGACTTCCACCCTACAGAAGCTCCTCTTGAAAAATTCTCTTCTGCAAAAACGACTCTGGTATAATATTCTTCCATAAGTTCGTTAACTTTTGTCTGTACAACAGGATCTCTTTTTGCCCAAACTTTCCTAAAAAATTTCTCTTTTTCTGACTGCTTAAGGTTTTTCAATTCTTTCTTTTCATTAGATGTTAAGATGTAGCTCATCTGAGCTAATGCAGTATCAATATTATCAATTCCATCAAAAAGTGCGTTATTCTTTATTTTGAATGGAAATGACTTAGATGATGTATTTTTATTCTGACTAACTACTACTTTGACCTTCAAATCTCTTTTATCAATATTTTTAATGGGAATATTTACTAAATGACTTATTACGCTACTATTTGCAGTAGCCTTCATAGAATCTTCCCATTGTACTTTTTTATCTCCAATAATGCTAATCGTAATATTATACTCACCTGGATTTAAAACCACATACTGATAGAAAGAGATAATATCATTACTCGGTATTACTCTACCACTTTCAGTAGGAAATTTATTCAAATCAAAGCCCCATAATCCTTTTACCTCTTTTACGAATATTGGATTATAAATTTGAAAAAAAGTACTACTCGACAGACCTTTTAAGTCAATTTCTTTATCCTTCTTTCCAGATAGCTTTATATCTAAATCCTTTAGACTTGATGTAACAGTATAACTCTCAAGAGGTAAAACAAATGCTGTTGTTATTATTTTCTTCTTTACCTTTGATGTAGTATCACCAAATTTTTTAACAGTAATCGTATCTGAGAATAGTTGAGAAGACTGCTTCTCTTTCTCGCCATCTAGTATAGCAATATTTGCTTCATATTGAGCTTCAAAAAGACCATCTTTTTTCAGGAATTGTAATGTATTATTTGACACCTCCATAAACGATAAAATCTCTATGGAGTCCTTAGCAACTGGGCGAACAAAAGAGCTGGTTTTAAACTGATCGATATTTCGATTAAAGCTCTGGGCAAATATTACATTACATAGTATCAAATAAATGGATATAAATTTTTTCATAAGTTGAAGTTAAATTTAATTAAACCTTTGCTCGTTAGTAACACTAAATATTCTGAAATATGTTTCATTTGGTAAATATTTCTTAAAAAAGGAAAATCGTAGTAATTAATAAGCTCTCTTGTATCTATATCAATAATCGCTAAACCTCTTGTTGTTGACAAGAATAATAATGAATTATCTACTACGGTCAAATCAGTTATCTTATAGTTGAAATAAAGACTTGCAGGAACAATTAGAGCGCCTTCCTTATAATCTACGATACCTAAGTCTGTAACCATGTATAACTTATCACTTCTAGAGAAAATCCTAGATACAGATCTAGATGCTATATCAATTTGATTCTTTTTCATCGATATATCAAATGTGCCATCTTTCCAATTAAGAGTTGAAATACTATTTTTTTCATTTTCATATCTGAAAACGGTATTGCTTAAAACAAAAAATACTTCATTTTCAAACTTTTCTATATCTCCCAAAAATAGATTTCTAGAGAAAACAAATTTCTCTATTGCGCTATTTACCTTTGCTTTTGAAGTCCTATTGATTTCAACAACTCCATTAATAGATCCAGCAAATACTGATCCATTCTCGTACTCTAAATGAACAATCTTTCCACGAGGAATCCCCTTCTCAAAACCAAGAGACCTGAATGAATCTTTCTTTGTATTGTATACCAAAATATAGCTATCTAACCCAAACCATATCTCATCATCAATCATAATACTTGAATAGATATTATCTTTGCTAAAATTTGAGTAATGATTAGATAGAATATTTTCGAACTTATTATCATCAATATCAAATTTAGCAATACCATTAAAAGATTTATTTCCAATACCTGAAATCCACAACACATTATCATCAATCACAGATGTTGGAACAGTGCATGCAAGACCATAGAATATTGGTGTTATTAACTTATTAAATTCATCTATTTTTAGAATATATCCATTAGAGAGTGACATCCAATTAATTCCATTATTTGACTTATAATAAGATAAATATTTTGAGAAGTTTCCTCTACTATCTGAAGCTCCATTTGAAGTTAAAAGCCATGCATCTTCAACAAAATAATCATTGAAATCAAATATATTCCATCTTAATTCTCTTGAGGAGATATCTCCCCAGACAATAGACGGCTCATCTGGTGAAACATATATTCCTAATAAGATTCCATTGACATGGTCTAATTTGAAAAATTTGCTATTCGATCGTAACCATAAATAATCCTTACTAGATCCAATATCGATAATCTGATTCCCAGATTTTAATGAAAGCGAATTGTATTGTAACGTATTCCAACTACCCTCTCTCGAAAAACTATATTCAATAAAGTTATCTCCTACAGACCATAAAATTCCTGTATGTTCATCAAAATAAATATGTTCAATTGAATTAGACTTTAACCCCTGACCTTGCGTAATAGGGCGCGCGAATTGTTGTGAAAATTTATTTAATCTTAAAATGCCTGCATTTTCTGTACCAAAATAAAAATATGTATAATCTTCTGATATAGAATTAACTGCACCTACCGCACCATATTGCTCCCAACTGAAAACATTAAATCGATTATCAACCTGACCTAATAATGGCCCAATCAACAATATGAAGAATAACAGATTAAAAATGTTATTATTTTTTGCTTTTATGCTTGTTGAAGCTATTACGCTTATATCCTTTTCTGACTTTCGATACATGTCCATTATCCAAATATATGACCACATTTGCAAATTGTTTCAAAAAATAATCGCTTGTTGAAGATAAAATGATAGTGGTTCCTAGAATGTTGTTCATTTTCATCAATCTTTTGCGCAAAATCATTTCATTTTTTGGATCTAAATGTAGACCATAGTCATCTACAAGAAGAACCCTAGGGTCTTTTTCTACCCCTACAACAATTTTTAACCAATGTTTTTCACCATCCGACAACTTATTTATAGGTGTTTTCCAAAGATTCTCTAGACTAAAATGTTTAAAATGTCGTGTACGAATTTGGTTTATCTTAGCAGAAAACATTCCTTTTAAAAATCGTTCAACTGTAGAATTGCTCTTTAAATAGACTCCATTGGAAAAGTCATTAAACATGTCTACGTGAATGTATTGAATTTCTTTATGTTTTTTGATGTTTCCAAAAAAGTTAGTTTTGAAAGGACTTCCCTGATAAAGAACATCTCCTTTTGATTCTTTTTGAAGCCCTGCAAGGACCTTGAGTAGAGATGATTTCCCTGATCCGAAATTACCGCATACACCATAAATTAATCCATTGTGAAACTTTAAGGTGTTTATTTCTAAAACCTTTTTTGATCCAAACTTGAGCTTTAGACCACTAATATCATAAATCTGTTTTAATTCCATCTTTTTCTCCTTAAAAAGACAGAAAAACTATTCTTATAAATCTTCTAAATATTTTTCTGCATCTATTGCGGCCATACAACCAGAACCAGCTGCTGTAATTGCCTGCCTATAATGACTATCTTGTACATCGCCACAAGCAAACACTCCAGCTACATTGGTTAAAGTTGATCCTGGGTTAGTAATTATGTATCCTTGATCGTCTAAATTGATGATACCTTTAAACTGATTAGTATTTGGTTTATGACCAATACCATAGAATACACCATCACAATCAAAATTTCTTTCTTTTCCGTCAATAGTGTCTTTTAGTAGAATACTAGAAACTCCATCTTTTTGAGAACCAAGAATATCAGTTACAACTGCATTCTTAATAATTTCAATTTTTGGATTATCTAAAACTCTATCAATCATAATCTTAGATGCACGAAATTCCTCTCGTCGATGGATAAGAGTTACCTTACTAGCAAATTTTGTTAAAAAACTTGCTTCTTCCATCGCTGAATCACCTCCACCAATAACTACAATTTCTTTTTCCTTGAAAAAATAACCATCACATGTTGCACAAGTACTAACTCCGTATCCTATTAATTCTTTTTCTGCTGCAAGACCTAACATTCTTGCAGATGCACCAGTGGAAATTATCACTGATTCAGCAAGATATTCTTCATCTTGAACGTAGACTTTAAATGGAGAGCTAGAAAAATCAACTTTTGAGACATGCTTATAAAAACACTCGGCTCCAAACTTCTGAGCTTGTTTTCGAAATAGATCCATCATATCTGGACCTAAAACACCGTCAGGAAATCCTGGATAATTTTCTACATCTGTGGTAATTGTCAATTGCCCTCCGGGCTGATTCCCTTCAAACACAATTGGACTTAAATTAGCACGAGCAGCATAAATCGCAGCTGTTAACCCAGCTGGACCAGAACCGATAATGATAGTTTTATGAATAGTTTTATCTGTCACTTAAATTAATTGTTTAATATTAACCTTTATTTATGATTTGGTTAATACCATCAACTAATGCCTGTTCAGACTGAAGACCAACTTCTTGTCTTACAATTTCTCCATTGCAAAAAAACAATAGCGTTGGAATGCTGCGAATACCGTATTTTACGGGCACTTCTTTGACTTCATCGACATTTACCTTACCTACAAGGACGTTATCGCTAAATTCATCAGAAATTTTATCTAAAATGGGTGCTATAGCTTTACATGGACCACACCATTCAGCCCAAAAATCTACAATTACGAGCTTTTTTGCTTTCATTACAAGCTCTTCAAAGTTTCGATCTGTTATTTTGATATTTTTTCCAGACATAAGTTTTTCCAAATCATATTAATAATTACCATGGAATTTATAAGAATAATTGAATTTGGGTAACAAAAAAATAAGTTAAATGATTTTTCCGATGAGGATTAGCCTAAAATTTTTAAAAATCTTCTCTTGCCAACCTTAACTACAAGCTCGCCACATCCTTTACCAATAACATAACCTGGATCAGAACACACCTCTCCATCTATTTTCACAGCATTCTGTACTATTAGGCGCTTACCTTCTGCCTTGCTATCAATTAGATTTTCTGATAATAATACTTCAAGAATAGTAGCATCATTTTCTATTTTGAAAACAGAAATATTGTCTGGAATAGACTTTTTAACAAATATTTGATCAAATGCTTGTTCAGCTTCCAATGCTCTATCTGCATCATAATAACGTTCAACTAAATCTTTTGCTAAGTCTCGTTTGATATCTCTAGGATTTATAGAAGAGTCTTTAAGTTGATTTTTTACAGATAAAACCTTCTCTTTGTCTGCAAATACAGTCAATTCATAATATTTAGTAATCATAGAATCGTTAATAGACATCAATTTACCATACATATCTTCAGGAGAATCATCTAATGCGATATAATTATCATAAGATTTTGACATCTTTTCCACTCCATCAGTACCCTCTAATAGAGGCAATGTAATGATAGATTGAGGGTCTTGATCATATTCTCGTTGTAAATCTCTACCAACCAATAAATTGAATTTTTGATCAGTGCCGCCTAATTCTACATCAGATTTAATTTCAACAGAATCCATTGCTTGCGCTAAAGGATATAAAAATTCATGCATTGAAATAGGAATTTCAGATTCAAAACGTTTTGTAAAGTCATCTCGTTCAATCATACGAGCAACAGTATACTTACTGCTCATTTCTATTACATCAGAAAAGTTCATTTTATTTAGCCAAGTGCTGTTAAATAAGACTTTAAGGGTTTTTACATCAAGTATAACCTTAGATTGTTCAATATATGATTCTGCATTAGCTTTTGCCTCTTCTAGAGTAAGCTGCGGACGTGTTTTATTACGCTCAGAAGGGTCGCCAATCATTGCTGTAAAGTCACCAATCACAAGTATAGCTTGGTGTCCTAAATCTTGAAAATCTCTTAGTTTCTGAAGAACAACGCTATGTCCAATATGCAGGTCTGGTCTACTAGGATCACATCCTAGTTTTATGACGAGAGGTTTGTCTTTTTTAATAGAAAATTCTATCTTATGTCTAAGGTCTTGAAGCGGAATTACCTCCTCTGTTCCTTTAGAGATAATTTCTAACTGATCATCTATCGGTAAAAATCCCATTATTTTTTACTCATTTCTCGTCGAGCTTCCCTATCTAAATCTTTCATCTTTAAAGCGTCTTTTTTCTGATATGTTTTCTTGCCTTTGGCTGTAGCAAATTCAATTTTCGCTATACCTCCCTTAAAATAAGCCTTTAAAGGGACAATAGTTAATCCTTTTTGAGCTACAATATTCTTAAGTCGTATCATCTCTTTTTTATGCAATAATAATTCACGATTTCTTGTCGGAGAATGACCTGAAAATCCAGTATGTGAATATGAGCTAATATGGGCTCCAATTAACCACACTTTTCCATCTTTAATCGAAACAAAACTATCCTTTAAATTTAATTTCTTTTCCCTTAAACTTTTAACCTCGCTACCGAGGAGAATCATACCAGCTTCATACCGATCGATAATCGTATAGCTATGAAAAGCTTTTCTGTTATTACTAATAATCTCTATGTTTTCGCTCATAAAAAAAGTTCTATTATTTTAATATTATTTTGTTAAATTTAAATATTGTTAAATATACAAAGTTTTCAACATTGTGTGTATAACAATTGTGTGTTAAGTTTTTTTGTATCATATTTATGTCAAAACTTAAAGAGAAAATATAATTATGAGTAGTATTTATAAACGAAAAAGAAATGGAAAAAATGACGGATATGTAATGTATTCGATTTATGCATACGATCCCTTAAAAAATAAAAAAAGATATTTTAATATAACTTTAGGCAAAATTGGCCCTACCCTAACCTGGGATGACTGCTTAAAGCAAAAAAAAGAGCTTGATCGTGTTTTTGATATCAAAAAAGGCGGTAAACAAGAAATACAGCTAAATAAGGCTATTAAAACCTACTTAAAGCACAAAACGATACATTTTAAGACAAAACCTCCTAAAAACAGCTCAATAAAGCTTCAAAACTACCATCTAGAGAAGTTTAAGGAAGTAATCGTTAAAAGGTATGGCTCTGGTATCATGATGAAACATATTGACAATAGTATATTAAGCTGGTATTTCGAAATACGAAAAGAAGAACTAAAGACTAGCTCAATGATAGTTCATAAGAGAATAATAGATAGTTTTTTGAATTGGACTAAAGACTGAGCGAGTGACGCGATTCGAACGCGCGACCCCAACCTTGGCAAGGTTGTGCTCTACCAGCTGAGCTACACTCGCATGTGTGGTTCATAATAAAACAAAATTATGGTTTTTCAAAAGAAAAATCTGCGTTATCTGCTATCTTTTGAATCAATGCTGCAACATCTTTATCGTCAGGAATAGTCGGTGATAGAGGAACGCTAAAAAATATACTACGATCTCCATATTTTCCTAAAGACTGACCTAGCTCAAATGCTTCTTTCTGATATTTTATTACCAAACCAAGAACATTAGGCTGATTGGCATAAATTTCTTCCAATGTTTTCGATGCATCTTTGGCCTGCAATTTTTTTAGGCGGAAATCTATCTCTTGAAGGCGACTAAATGGCGCTGAGACATCTTCTACGGCCTTATTTATATCTTTTATTCTTATATCAACAATACTCAAGTGCTTTCCTTGAATACCAGTAGAATATACTAGTGGACCATCTTGAGCTTGTTTACTTCTAGGTTCAGTTCTTTTAGTTACTCCACTTAAGAAGATATAATCTGCTTTAGGAAAGGCATTAGAAAGATCTATTCCATTACTCGAACTAAGATCTATCAATAAAACTATAATATCTACTTCTGGATCTACTATATCAATATATTTATTACCCTCAGATATAAAATTTTTATTAACAATAGATTCATATCTGGTTGCTTCGCTCAACCCTATAAATCCAATTTTAACACCATCTTCTTCAAGGACATGATAAGGCGTAAATAGTAGTTGATTTGTACTCTTATCATATAAATTTGCTGATATAAAGTTTATTGACGATTCAGAGATAATACTTTTAAGAAAACTTTCTCCTAACTTAAAATCATTTGATCCAATATTTACAACATCATAACCAATAAACTCCAAAGCATCGACAAAGTTCTCAGCTTTATATTTTTTATAATCTGCTTTTAAGCCATCAGGGTTAATAACTCCATGTGAAAAAAATGTATTCCCTGCATCGACAAGAAGAGGTTCCCTTTCTGACATCATATTTTTAAAAAAGAATGCTTTTCTCGCAAGCCCTCCTAATGGAGCTTTTGGACAGCCGCAGTCATAATATTCTGCAAATACATTTGATGTAGCTACAAGAGAAATGTTATGTGTTTTCTTAACTGTATCTTCGTTTTGTGCAAACAAAATACTAAATAATATTACTATAAGGATTTTTTTCATTTTTCCAATCTACCCCTTTTATTTCTAATCATCAATGGGAACAAGAACATATAAATGCCTGATATACTAACAACAATCAAAAGTATTCCAGTAGGTAGAAACCAGCCAAACTTTACATAATCTGTGAAAAAAGAGCCGTCATGTACCGATTCGATAATATCGGATCTTCTATAATTAACAGAGAAAACTTCAGCTGTCTCACTGTCTATTTGTATTTCCCAATGATTTTTTGATCTAATTTTTGCAATTCCTTTATCTGGACGAATATCAATACGGTTTATATCATCCCACGACTCCACTTCTGCTTCAGGTATGCTCTTTGCTGCCTCTAGATAGCTAGCAAGCATAGTAGGTTTATTACTACTTACCTTATCTATACTGGGTTGAATCCAATTGGATTGTTTCTTCAGCTGTAATAATACTCCCGTTGTAAAGATTAGTATAACAGGGACAATAATAAACGGAGAAATCCAGTAATGAATTTGTCTTATTTTCTTATTTAACTGCAAAATTATTTTAAAATGCTTTCTAGCTCATCCATCAAGAAGTTCATTTTCCTAGATACAGCTTCAAAAGGTTCAGATGTGGTCATATCAACACCTGCTAAATTAAGCAGCTCTACAGGATAATCTGAACTACCGCTAGATAGAAATGTAATAAAGCCGTCAATTCCAGCTTGACCTTCGTTCTGTACTCGTTCAGAAATTTTCTCTCCCGCAGCAAATGATGTTGCATATGCATACATATAATAATTATAGTAAAAATGAGGTATACGAGACCAAGAATATGCTTCTTCATCTGTTATTTCCATACTTGATCCCCAATATTTACTATACATATCACCAAAATTTGTTGTTAAAAAATCTTCAGTTAAAATCTGACCATCTTCTGCAGCCTCATGCATGAGTAATTCAAATTCTGCAAAGCGTGTCTGTCTATAGTATGTTGATCCAATATTTTGAATATAATTTTGAAGCAAAACAGCTTTCTCTTCATCATTCTCTACGTTAGCTAACAAATAATCCATAAGTAGAGACTCAGTAGTTACCGATGCAACCTCTGCATTGAATGTGTCATATCCATAATATGGATATGGCTGATTTTTTTGACTCAAGTAAGAATGATAGGCATGACCTAACTCATGAGCCAATGTAAAGACATCGTCTAAAGTACCAGAAAAATTTAGCTTAATTCTTGGAGGTAAGTCCCAAGTAGATGACATATATGCGCCACTTTCTTTTCCTTGATTCTCAAATACATCAATTAAATTTTCGCTATACATCTTCTCCGTAAACTTTTGCAATTCTCCATCATTAGCCTGTAATAATGGCTGTAAAGCTTCTAACACCATTTGCTGACCTTCCTCATATGTGTACTCTCTTGAGAAGTCTGCAAGAGGAGCATATGTATCAAATGGTTTTATTTTATCTACACCGAGGAGTTCAGCTTTAAGCTCTGCCCACCTATGTAAAGGCTGAAGATTGTTATTTACACTTTTAATTAAGTTTTTATATATATCTGTCGATATTCCAGACCCTTTCATTTTAGCTTCTAAGGTATTTTCATATCCTCGTGCTTTAGTATAAAAAATATGGCCATCCACATTACCTTTCATCAATACTGACGTTGTATTCAATGAATTCTTAAAAGGCACATATAACGCTTTATACATGTCTTCCCTAACTCTTCTATCGGTTGACTTAGTATATTTACCATATCTACCAGGAGACATCGTCAGATTATTTCCATTCTCATCTTCAAATGTTCCCCATTTAAAATCTGTAGCTCTCATTATATCATAAGCTTCATTAGGAACTCCTGATAGTTTTCCAGCCATTGTTAAAATTCTCTCTTCTTTCTCTGACAATATATATGGCTTAGCAATATACATATCTTTAAAATCTTTTTCATAGACTCTCAACTTTGACTCTTTCTGCATAAAGTCTTCTAATACGCTGTAATCAGACATGAGGATCTCAGGAGTATAGTATGCTGTTACTTCGCCTGATTTTATGGCTACATTCCCTACTCTTTGTACCATCTCTTGATATTTTTCATTTGTTAAATCTGCATTTAATGAATTTGATGCATAATGATATAATTTTCCAAAATATTGATTAATATTTTCGCTCAACTCTATTGAGTTTAATAGAGTTTCAGGATTTGAAAGTAGTTTACCTTTGTAGTCTGCCATTTTAGGATAAAGTTTTTTAAGCTCTTCCAGATCAAGCTCCCATGCAGCATCTGTTTCATATACTGCTGTTAAATCCCATTTATACTTTGAATCAATTTCAGATCTTAAAGGTATTTCTAAATTTGATAAGTTATTGTTTTCAGAACAAGCCATAAGGATAAAAAGATAAAAAATAATTAGTCTAAAATACATAGTAAATATTCCTTTTTCGTTAGTTAAGATATAGATTCACATATTATAATGAAAAAAACTATTAAAGAGAATTATAAAATAGGTGTGGCTCTCGGTGGTGGTGCTGCACGAGGATATGCACACATTGGTGTACTGAAAGCTATCGATGAATTAAAAATTCCCATTGATTTTATATCTGGAACCAGTATTGGATCCTTTATAGGAGCTTTATATGCATCTGGAAATCTCAATAAATTTGAAGAAGAAATACAAAGCAAGAATAGTTTTATAAGGGATGTCTTATTTAAATTGGATCCCATCTATCCAAAATTGGCAGTAATGAATGGCGATGAAGTAATAAAAGTCTTTAGAAAGCTTACTGATATCACCACATTTGGAGAGCTAAATATCCCCCTTACTACAATAACAACAGATATTGTTAAAAATAAAAAAATAGAATGCAACTCTGGAGATTTAATTAATGCAATCAAAGCCAGCATTGCTATACCAGGAGTATTAAAGCCTATATATATTAATGACACGCTTTGTGTTGATGGTGGATTAATAGATCCTGTACCACTAGAATCTGTTATTAAAATGGGTGCAGATTATACTATAGCAGTAAATCTTTATGGATTAGAATCATCTGAGAAAGAAGATGAGAAATATAATATTATTGATATCATTGATCGCTCAGCAAAAATTGTTTTAAACAATATCGCTCACCTCAGTTTTAAACTCAATAAACCAGACTTACTCATTGAACCTCCAATAGATCAATTTAAAGGTTGGGATTTTCATAGGGCAAAAGAACTAATTGATATTGGTTATGAAGAAGGGAAAAAATCTCTAACAGAAAATAAATTGTTTATTTAAAACCTTTTTTAAAGTTTAAAATTCATTTTATTCTGACAATACTTCGCTTCTTTTAACGATACGAACAGACATTTCTACTCTCTCAAGTGGATTGTCATTCTGATCTTTTGCAACAGTTGCAATTTGATCAATAATATCTAATCCTTCTATGACTTTACCAAAAACAGTATAGTTATTATCTAAGAAGTTTGCATTATCATGACAGATAAAAAACTGACTTGAAGCGCTATCAGGCTCATTAGTTCTTGCCATAGATAAAATTCCCTTTACGTGAGGCGTATCGCTGAATTCTTGAGGAATAAGCCAAGTACTTTGGTCTTCTTCATTTCCAATGCCGAAGAATTTACCTGCTTGACCTCCTGTACCATGAGTAGCCTTATTTTCATTTCTAGAATTAGGATCTCCTCCTTGAATCATAAACCCTGGAATCACCCTATGAAATGTAGTGCCATTAAAATACTCTTCATTTGCTAGCGCCACAAAACTATCGACATGCATTGGAGCAATATCGGGATAAAACTCTACTATCATGTCTCCAAAATTTGTTGAAATTACCGCTACATCATTCTCTTTTTCGTAAGTCATAAATAATACCCCTATCACTAATAATGTTAATAAT
>Ga0209402_10002614_pt1:7500-17747 | contig 17747 bp, 12 predicted proteins | sample ArcticOcean_MG_C_3_FD_187437 | JGI IMG/M metagenome (GOLD analysis project Ga0209402, IMG submission 187437) | Marine microbial communities from western Arctic Ocean - ArcticOcean_MG_CB8_126 (SPAdes) (version 2) | ecosystem: Environmental > Aquatic > Marine > Oceanic | place: Arctic... | reverse complement strand
CAAGTGGCAGGAAAGGGCGTCTTCAAAGAAGAATTCGTGACTTGTGGTGGCGTAGTCCTGAAAGAAGTCGATTTTCGAACGATGGAAAGTCGAGTTTGCTCGGGCCTCTATTTCGCGGGCGAAGTGCTGGACGTCGACGGGATTACGGGCGGCTTTAATTTTCAGAACGCGTGGACAACAGCGTGGATTGCCGGCAACTCGATGTAGCGACAAGGGCGATCAGACCATGCCGGACAGAGGAATGACCTCGGCATTCTGAATTGCGAAAACATGCTGCCGGAAACGCACACCAGAGCAAGCGACATCGATGTGGCAAGCTGTTCTGATTTCACGTCGGGGCGACGGGAACCATGTCGTAATACGTTGCTTTGATGCGGCGCGCTGACCGCGAGTTTACGCTTCCGCAGTCGGAACATCAGGATTCCGAGATAACATACGACTTTCCGGCACTGATTCGGCGGGTCAGAAACCGCATGAGTATCCGTGACACGCTGCCTGTGTCACAGACGGTCGTTTTACGGCGCGTGTCACGCCTCACCCTTTTTCGGAACTACCGTCGGGGTATTTCTTCCGCTGGCCATCGCTCAATCGCTGGCGGGCAATTGTGGATCAGAAACAGTCCGGAAATACGTTCAAATCGCGGACACCAAATCAAACCACCGTAATCGCGGACTCCGTACGCGCCAGCGGAACTCATATCTTTTCGCGGAATCGGACTCGATCCGGTAACACCGGCTTGGACGGCCCTCAGCGTGCAAGATCAAACGAAGCTTAACACGGACGTCGTAACCGCCCGAAGAGCTCATACCTTTTTCGGCATGGGGTCGGCCCGTTGACTCCGGTCTGGAGGGGCGTTGAGTCAAACGGCCCACTTGCAAGACAGTGCTTCAGTGGGCGATCATGTTTGATACAATGAAGCTCGTCGATTTACTCACGCGACCCAAGGAGATTCCCATGTCCCGCTTGAATCGTCGTCACTTTCTTCAGTCATCGGCTGTCGCGGGCACTTCGCTGATCTTGGCGGGGACGCGGGCATCGGGAAATGTGTTGGGGGCCAACGATCGCGTTCGGATCGCCGTCGCCGGGCTCAACGGACGCGGCAAGAGTCATATCGGCGGCTGGATGGGACAGAAGAACGTCGAGTTGGCCTATCTCGCCGATCCCGATCAAAACGTGCTTGCCCGGACGATGAAGAACGTTGAAGCCAAGACCAGAGGCAAGTACAACACGGCAGGTATCGACGATATTCGCCGCGCGCTCGACGATCGCAACGTGGACGCGATCTCCGTGGCGACGCCGAATCACTGGCATTCGCTCATCACCATTTGGGCGGCACAGGCCGGAAAGCACGTTTACGTCGAGAAACCGATGAGCCACGACGTGGGCGAGGGCCGGGTCGCCGTCGCAGCTCAAAAGAAATACGGCGTGGTCATTCAGCACGGCACGCAATCTCGCAGCAGTTCCAGCATCGCCGGCCTGCACGAAGCAATTCAAGCCGGGAAGTTTGGCAAGTTGAAGATTTCGTATGGCTACTGCTGCAAACCTCGCGGCAGCATTGGTACGAAGACGCCGTCGACCCCACCGTCGAATCTCGATTGGAACCTATGGCGCGGGCCAGCGAAGATCGATCAATTCCACGGTAACTTCTCGCATTACAACTGGCACTGGTTCTGGAAGACAGGCAACGGCGACTTGAACAATCAAGGAACTCATCAGCTCGACATCGCGCGCTGGGCGCTCGACACCGAACTGACACACCCCATTCGCGCGATGGCGATTGGAGGACGGTTCGGGTGGGATGACCAGGGCGAAACTCCCAACACCATGTTCGGCCTCGCCGAATACCCCAACGGGCAGTATGTCTTCTTCAACGTTCGCAACGTCAATTACAAAGGCTACCAACGCCAAGTCGAAAACGAGTACTACTTCGAGGATGGCGGCAAGATCATTCGCGGCCAGTACTACGCAAAAGGGAGCAGCCAAGGCGAGAGAATCTCCGTGCCGGCCGGCAAGGTCACACCGGGTGGAAACTGGGGTGCCTTTATTGCCGCCTGCCGCGCGAACGATCCAAGCATGGCCAACGGCAACGTGCATGACGCGCACTACGGGTGCGTCCTGGGCCACTTGATGAACAACTCGTATCGGTTGGGGGAGAAAGTCCCGTTCAATGCCAAAGCGGGCCGATTCGGCGACAATAAGGACGCGAGCGAACACTTTATGAAGTTGCACGACATCATGTCGAACGGCGTTGGAGTTCCGGCCGACGGAAACGAATACGTCGTCGGTCCATGGCTGACTTTCGATCCGAAAACCGAAACGCACACGGGTGCCTTTGCCAGTGAAGCGAACGCCCTGTTGAAAGACCCGAACCGGGACGGATTCGTCGTTCCGACTGTGGACGCCGTTTGACAGTCGCCGTGCAGGGGATCCGAGCTACTTCGACTGATCGGTCAACGTGGTTTGCTTCGTTCACGTTTATCAGTTTTCCAACGTTCACCAGCTCGGTGAGGTCAAACGTTTTCAACTTTCGTCCAAGAACTGCAGACAAATCAACCCATCCGAATTTCGGCGTTCCGAGAAGACCACCACACCGCAGACTCCGCACGCGCCAGCGGAACCCATATCTTTTCGCGGAATCGGGCTCGATCCGGTAACACCGGCCTGGACGGCCGTCGGTATGTCAATTCAAACGAACGTTTGCCGAACGCCGAATGTCGACCAACTGTGCTATCTTGGCCCTCAGCTAATCGCGTAGGGTCAAAGAAACTCAAACGACGCTACGGCGGCAGCTGCCGAAGGCACAGATCGACCTGAGCAGCCGTGATCTCGGCCGACCTGGCACAAGCGCTTCGATCCGATTCTGATTTCGCGAAACTCGTCGAATCGCGGACACCAAAACAAACCACCGTATTCGCGATTTGACGGCTCGGTCTGCGATTGTGTTGAATGCAATCTTGGGCGTTTGAGGGAGTGCCCTCGTGCGAATAGCACGGGTGTAGGCAGCCACTCCGTGGCCGATCCCCGTTGGGGGTGGTGTGCCATGCTTGTGGCGATTGTTTCGGCTTTCACACTCGAGATGCGAAACGCCAACGCGAGTTGCGTTCGGTCAACCGCTGTTGGACATTCGGACCTCCCGTGCTTCGCACCACTCGGTGGCGCAGACGAATGACGGTCGGCATTCGAGCGCGGCCTTCAGTTGGCGACGTTTGGTCTCCGGTCGCGTATGGGTGTAATTCGCCGTCATTCCCAAGCCGTGCTGGCTGTTTCGCGAACTTCCGATCGCGTGTCCCATCAGTTCGCAGCGGATGAGCGGATCGACGTTTGAATCCTGCAGAGTCGTGGCAAAGAGGTGTCGCAGCGTTTTCGGTGCTGTCACGTGCGCCGTTTTGATCGCCTTAGTCAGCTGCATGAATTCCTTGCGGATGTGATCGGTCTTGATGCTGCCTGCGTCACGCCAGACGGACCGTGCGATCTGCAACCGTTGGCTACGCGACAGGTCGCTACCCGAAGCTCGTTCCCCTGCGACCGCCCGGCGCTGGACTTCCCTCTCGAGATCGCCTTTCGTATACCCCGCCAAGGCTGGACGATCGGCATTTCCGAATCGTCGCCGCAGAAACACGGGACCAGTGGTCCGATCGTCGATAGTGAGTCGCAACACATCCACAAGTGGATCAACCAGTGGGATCTCGCGTTCGTTTCTTGTCTTCACCTGCCAGCCGAGTTCTCGCTTGTTTCGGATGTACATCACGCCGCCATCAAGGTCGAGATCCTCGGGCAAGAGCAGATGGCACAACTCGCCGGATCGCAGGCCGGTCAGGATCAATGTCAGGAACACGGGAAACTGCCAATCGTCGCAGGCCTTCAGGAATTCCCGTTCCTGGTCCGCCGAGAAGATGCTTACGGGCTTCGCGTTCTCGACGGGAATCCGATCGATGTCCAGTTCCGAAAACGGATTCTCGGCATACGGAGAGAGATGCCTCCGCTTCATCGCGAAGGCGAACATCGTGCGACAACAGCACAGGATGTACTTGATCCCCTTGTCACGCAGAGGACGCTTACGGGCGTTCGCGTGACCGTTGGATGCCACCTGAATTGTCCGGAGATGCCGGATGAATCCTCCGGCATCCTGGACGCGAAAGGACGACGTCTTGTCTGGAACGCGCGACGTCCGGATGAAGGTCAACAGGTGATTCGTCGCCGTCCGGTAGCGATTGATCGTCTGCACCGAAGACCGCAGCACTTGCTCGTGATGGCTCAGCCAACGCTCCTGCAATTCGGCAATTCCCAGCGGCTCGAAGCCCAGGGCAGAGGGGGCGCCGACTTCCAGCTGGGGATTGATCTGGGATGCAAGTTGCCGGGCGGTCTCCCGGTGAGGTCCGACACGCGGTCGGTGCCGGGAGCCGTTTTCGTGATAGGTGAGGTACCAGGCCTTCCCCCGAAGGTCCGCACGGACACGACCAATGCGAAACGAACGCTATTGCTCGCTCAGAGAACTCCCCCGCTACAAAACGCCACAAACGACGCCACAAAAGGGAATCTCTGAGGGCTCCTCAGAACGGAAAAATGCCCGTGAGTCAACAAGTTATGACTCACGGGCAAGCAGGCTAGCGGAGAGGGGGGGATTCGAACCCCCGGTCGCTTTGACACGACGCCGGTTTTCAAGACCGGTGCATTCGGCCACTCTGCCACCTCTCCGATTCGCCTCACTCGACGCCGAAACACGCTACTTCTCTTGCTCGCCCTTCTTCGAGTTCGCCTCGTAGGACGTTTCCTTCTTCGGATCGGCTCCGAACGAAACCCGCAACTGAGATGCCGCCGCGGTCACAGTCTTGTTCGGACCGGTCAGCTTCAGGAAGTAGTTCCCCTTGCCCTTGATACTGAGAATCACCGCCAGCATCCTGGCTCCGGGCATCGGCTTGGTGCGACGCTGGATCGGTGGACCGATCGGCTTGTTGTATGTGCCGCTGAGATCCAGTAACAGGTACGGACCCTGGGCCGATTCGCCTCGCAACACCTTCATCTTGCGACCCCCTGACTGAAACTGCCCAATCCAACGACGGATGTTCGCGTCCGCTCCGCCACCAGCACCACCGAAGAAATAGATCACCAACTCGGCCCCCTCCTTGTCACCCGCGACCGCCGGCAGCTTGAACTGCCCAGCCCGCAATCGACTGGTCGATTTCTCCTGCTTCCACGTCGATGGGACACTCAGCGTGATGTCCTTCACCTTGACTACAGTTGCCTTGCCCGGCTTGGCGACTTTCTTTTCGGACTTGTCGGCGGCCAACAGAGGTGAAACGGCCAGAACCAGCAGGGGGATTGCAAGATGACGGAGCATGATTGGGTTCCCGGTTGAGGTGAACAGTCCAAGTTGGAGGCCGAGTTGCGACGCTTGATTCTTGAGCATCGATCGAGGCTTTGCAATGTTGGTGGACTCGTCAGCCGTTTCGCAACAGCTTCTTGAACCCCGACCACGGACGAGCGTTGGCCACGTGCTTCTTCTCCAAACCCGCTCGACGAGCCTGGCACACACCCCACTGCATCACGTCCATGCCTCCGGTGCTGTGCGCATCGGTGCTGATCACGATCGGGATGCCGTGGTCCCGAGCCGCCGCGGCGTGCACGTCGTCAAGATCCAATCGACTGGGATGAGCGTTGATCTCCATCATCACCCCGTTGTCGGCCGCTGCCTTGAACAGGTCGGGAAAGCTGATCTCGGCTCCCGGCCGCTTGCCGATCAACCGACCACTGGGGTGGCCAATCACGTCGACATGCCTGTTCTTGACCGCGGTCATCAACCGGGCGTCGATCTGCTCACGCGGCTGCTTCAGCCCGTAGTGCAACACGGCAATCACCCAGTCGGCCTCGGCCAACACGTCGTCGGGCAAATCGAGTGTCGCATCCTCCAGAATGTCGCACTCGATCCCGCACAACACCTCGATCCCCGAAACACTGCTACGGATCCGGTTGATCTCCTTCCAATGAGCCCTCAAACGCTTCGCGTCCAACCCGCCAGCCATCGTGACACGCTTCGAATGATCGGTGATCGCAATGTACTTCCGTTTCCTGGACTTCGCCGCCGCAATCATCTCCTCGATCGACGCCGTCCCATCGGTCGCCGTGGTGTGCATGTGCAGGTCGCCACGAATGTCCTCCAAAGTGACCAACTCGGGCAACAGACCCGACTCGGCCATCTCGAATTCACCACGATCCTCTCGCAACTCCGGAGGAATCCACGGCAGCCCGACCGCCTGGTAAACATCCTCCTCGGTTCGACCCGCCACCGCCGGACCATCCTCGTCCGTCTCGGAAAATACTCCGTATTCGTTGACCTTCAGACCCCGCTCCTGAGCCCGACGACGGACCACGATGTTGTGCTCCTTCGAACCGGTGAAGTACTGCATCGCCGCCCCATAGGACGCCTCGGGCACCACCCTCAAGTCCAACTCCAACCCACCCCCCTCACGCTCCAATAACCTCACCCTCTGCTTCGTCTCGCCCTGGGCCAACACCTCATCAACCAACTCGTGACCCGCCAACGCCGCCATCACGTCCGACGAAGACACCCCCTCGGACACCGTCGCCAGCACGTCCAGATCGCCAACCGTCTCCTTCAACCGACGGCTGCTGCCGGCCAGGCTGACCCGGGTAACCGAGTCGAGTTTCGAGAGATCCTCGACAATCCGGTCGACCGCCACCCGGGCCGTCGACAACCACGTGCGAGTGCTGCCGTGTCGAGCCAACCCGATCCCCTCGAGAATCGTCTGCTCCGTCTTGGCTCCAAACCCCTTCAACTCGGCAATCGCACCCTCGGATGCGGCCGCTTCCAAAGCGTCGAGAGACTCGAGCCCGAGATCATTGAACAGCACACCAACCTTCTTGGGACCCATGCCGGGAATCCGCAGCATCGCCACCACGCCCGCAGGCACCTGTTCGCGAAGCTCATCCAACTGGTCCAGCTTCCCGGTCAGGACAATCGAAATGATCTTCTCGGACAAGTCCTTGCCGATCCCCGAAAGCTCCTCGGGAGATCGCTCGGGATCCTCGACCAGCCCCGCGATCGGTTCGGCCAGAGTCTCGACCGTCCGGGCTCCGTTGCGGTGAGCCCGAACCCGAAACGGGTTGGCTCCCTGAATCTCCAGCAAATCGGCCAGATCGACCAGTACCCTGGCAACATCCGCGTTGCTCATCTCCGCCTCCGTCCCTGCCCCTGCCCCTGTCCCTGCCCTTGCCCTTGCCCCTGTCCCTGCCCTTGCCCTTCCGACACCTCTAACGACCGGCGATCGAGCTGCCGGGCAGTTGCGGACGCAGTGACGGCTGCACGCTGATCACGCTACGGGCCACGACGATCGATCGGAGCCGCAAAAAACGACCGGAACCGACTCGGCGTGCCAGGCGAACTCGAGACGGGACGACGTGTTGAGCGACCGTGCCGATTGCCGACAGATCCAACGCGGTCGGTGCCTCTTCCGTCGGCGGCTCCGTCACCGGCTTCTTATCTTCGACCGGCTGCTTCGGTTTGGGTGCGACAAACTTCTTGGGAATCACTGTGCCTGGATCCTCGTCCGGATCGCTCGCCGGACGCAAGGCTCGCGTGTCGATCCCGGCGGCACCCGAAGCCTGAGGACCATCGACAAACGTCCGAGCCGCAGGCGACGACTTCTTCCAGACGCCAGTAGCTGTGGCACCCGCAGCTGCAGCTGCAGAACCCGATGGCAAACTGATCGGACAACCACCGACCCCGCACGGCGAACAGCCCCAGGGAGCCGCATAGCCGCGACCATACGACGAACCGTACGGACCACAGCCAAAGACACCTCTCAAACCACTCAGAATGGAAAATGGGTTGATCAATCGAGGCACACACGGGACCCGACACTGACCGCCATAAGACGATCCGTAACCGGACGACACCGCCATCGGCTGCGAGTAGACCCGCTGAGGAACGGCCTGGCTATATCCACTCGGTGGGCAACCATACGCACCACCGTAACCCGCAGAATAACCCCCGTATCGGGTTCCATAACCTGACCGATAACCAATCTGGTACCCGGCACTGCAGGGTGACTGGTAAGGACGGCACGAGTTCCCGAACAGCGAATCAACCAGCCAGGGAACGACGCCGGCGTCGGCCGTCGATGTCGATACCGACACAACCAGGACAATGCCCAACTGCAACGTCCGTCGAGTGAACCGCGTCCAACAGAGCATACTGTTCGATTTCATGTCGCTTCATCCTCGGGTGTGACATCTTCTTCCCAACACAAGATGATCCGATCACTTCGAAGGCATCGCAACCGTTCCCATCGACACGACCAGACCGCTATCCTGCACCATTCCCAAATGCCTCTCTGTTGTACCGGTGCCCAAAGAGCAGTGTCAACAGGCTGCTCGATCCGGATGACTTAACGCAAAATGCTCGGCCCCGAAACCACCAATCTCTCTGAACTCCTCCAACCCTGGGGCGACTCGTGCCGCCCCGAAGGACCGCCCGAATTGCCTCCCGAGCCGGGCTTCAGCCAGGCCAACGTCGTGCGGATCCAGACTGCTCGAGGACCACTGGCTCTCCGCGGCTGGCCCAACCCCGGGCTGTCCAGACAACGGATCGAAGGACTGCATCGGCTGCTGCAACACGTCGCAGACTGCGTGCCCGTGGCCGTTCCGCTCACCACCCGTACCGGCAGCAGCCTGATCGAATACAACGGACAACTCTGGCAACTGGAACCCTGGATGCCCGGAGTTGCCGATTATCGGGACGACCCTACACCCGGACGACTCGACGAAGCGATGGCCACACTCGGACGGTTTCACCGGTCGGCACGCAAGTTTCGGGCCGGACAACTCGAGACCGAATGGTTCGCGTCGTACCTCGCGATGCCGTCACCAGCCATCGGCGAACGAATCGGTCAACTCGCCGACTGGGGACACCGCTGGAAACGGCTGGTCGAAACAGCTCATCGAACAGTCGAACAGTCCAGGCAACAGTACAGCTCTGGCCAGCAACAGGAATCGGCCGCATGGTCGGATTGGATCGACCAGATCGATCGCCTGTTCCGCCAGGGCAAAGGTCTGGTGGCCAACCAGCTGGAACTTCTCCACCAGACACTCTACCGCTGCCAACCCTGTCTCAGAGACGTGTGGCACGACCACCTGCTGTGGACCGGTCCTCGAGTGACCGGCCTGATCGACCCGGGTAGCACCCGCATCGATAACGTGGCGATCGACCTCGCACGGCTGCTAGGTAGCCTCGTCGAAGACGATACCGAGGGCTGGGACCGCGGATTGGCAGCCTACAAGCAGGAAGCCGGGTTGTCGCTCGAAGAGACCGGGCTGGTGACCGTGCTGGACCAGAGCGGAGTGCTGCTGAGCGGAGCCGTCTGGGTCGGGCGACTGGCCGACGGGCAGATCGACGCAAGTCAAACCGAACGGGTCGCACAGCGGCTCAAAATGGTCATCCGGCGAATGCAGCGGCTGGCCGAGCGAACCGGAGTGGCCTGAACCGGTGACGAACGGCTCGGCTGCCTCAGTCGTCGAACCCGCCACGCTGCAGATCTTCGAGAGCCTCCTCGGCCGACCGCTTGACGCCCTCGTCCAAGTCCGACTCGGCAATCTCCCGCAAAATTTCCTCGGACCGCTCGGCACGCATCTCACCAATCGCCTCGACCGCCGCTGCCCGCACCCGGTTCTTCTCGTCCCCGGTCGCCACCTGAGTGAGCACTTCGAGGTGTTTGTCGTTGCCGAGTTCTCCGAGTGCCCGCGACGCCCAGACTCTCGGAAGCCACTCCGCATCTTCGATCGCCATCCGAGCCAGCTTCCCGGCAAGCTTTCCGATCGCCGCCGCACCGACCAGCCGAGCGGCCGGAGATCGTGTCAGGGGGACCGGATGGTCGAGCAGGTCGGCAATCTGGCGATGCGACTCTTCGGTAAATACGCACGTCATCGCCATCAAGCTGCGTTCGGCGACGTTGCGGACCTTGTTGACCGGATCGGCCAATACGGACAACAACGCCATGACCGTCGTCGAATCGGGATGGAATTCTAGCCCCGAAGCCGCCAGCACACGGAATCCGGACTCCTCGTGCTCCAACAAACTACGCAGCCGTAATGCACCCTCGGGGTCCGGCATCCGGGCCAGGGCCTGAGCCGCTGCGGTCCGCGCCGGAGTCCCCACGTCGGGACTCGTCACCAAGCCCGCCAATGCGTCGGCTATCCCCGCACCGCTCGCCTCGGCCGCTTCGACTATCGCC
>Ga0209402_10002614_pt1:0-2500 | contig 17747 bp, 12 predicted proteins | sample ArcticOcean_MG_C_3_FD_187437 | JGI IMG/M metagenome (GOLD analysis project Ga0209402, IMG submission 187437) | Marine microbial communities from western Arctic Ocean - ArcticOcean_MG_CB8_126 (SPAdes) (version 2) | ecosystem: Environmental > Aquatic > Marine > Oceanic | place: Arctic... | reverse complement strand
TACCAGCACGACGCGGCCGGTTTCGTCAAGATGAGGGTGAGAGTTGACGTCGGAGGGTGGCCCGTGAGTGGCCCAACGGGTGTGTCCGATGCCGATCGTGCCGTCGACCGGATGCGACCCGACCAGTTCCGTCAGACCGGCCACTCGACCCTGACGCTTCCGCACCGCAATCTCAGACTCCTGGACCACCGCGATCCCCGCACTGTCGTAGCCTCGATACTCGAGTCGCTGAAGCCCCTCAAGTAACAAGTCTGCAGCGGGACGATGCCCGACGTAACCGACAATACCACACATAAACTGGGTGCCCGGATCACTTCCGTTGAGGTCGTTCACACCGAATAATCCGGTGATCGGCCGGACAATAATCCAACGTCAACCCGAACGTCAAGAACGACTCGAATCTCGCGGCCGCACCCGTCGTCGCCTGGGGGGCTAGGTGCCCTTGCTCGACTTGGCGGCCGGTGCAGTCGTCGGTGCGGTGGTGGTCGGCTGAACCGGCTTGTAGTTGGCCGGACGGTTCTCGGCCAACCAGTCGGTCAGCGGCTTGAGTGTTTCGCTCGAGATGGCTTGGAAGTCCGGCTTGCCGCCGGCCGCGGCGGTCGGCTGAACGATGACATGAGCCACCAGCGGCACGATCTGACGATAGGCATCCTGCAACCGGGCGGTGGCGACCTGGCCAAGCAGACCGGCCGGCTTGCCGGCCACAGTCAACTCGCTCTTGTTGATCGCCTTGAAGGCAAAATAGAGCCGCTGAAAGGACCGCTGCCAGTACCCGGCACTGGGAGACTTGTTGTACGCAGCCGACATCTGGCCAGCCAGTTCCACCAATTGGTAACTCCGCAAACCGTCGTCGAATGCTCCTCCCAATGGAGCCCGTCCCAAGGCCTTGGCTGCCGCGGTGCGGACCAGGAAGTGACGGTTCGAATCGGCCAACACCTCGGCCAACACCGTCTCGACAAATGGCTCGGCCTGCTTGTTGACCAGGATCCCTACCCCTGCCAATCCCTCGACCAGAACCTCCTGGTACCAGATGTGCTGCAGGTGGCTGTTGGCCCGCTGCCGCACCAGACTCTGCTGGTAAGGCCGCTTCAGCTCCTTCGCAAACGACTCGGCCACTCGCAGCCTCAGGTCAAACCCGGCATCCGGCTCTCCGGTCCGCATCAGTCGGACCAGGCTCCTGACCGCCACAACCTTGATCGCGTCCAACTGACGCGTCTCGTTGACCACGTCGCACAACGGGTTGGCGGCGTCGGTGTAACGAGAATCAGGAATCCCCTTCGAAGGATCCCCCTTGCGAACCACCAGTTCGCCAAGCAGGTAGGCAACGTTCAGCCGGACGTGGAAGTTCTGTAGACCACCCTGGCCGCCGAAGATCGACCGAGTCGAATATCGCTCGAAAAACCGGACCGCCTCACCAGCACCAGCCACTTCACGCAAACCCTGAAGGCTGTTGGACTGGAACGTCGAAGACGTCGTCTTGCCGGTCTTCGGATCGGGTCGAGTGATCACGACCACGATCTTCTGGCCGTTGTTGTGAGTGATCTTGAAGTGAGCCGTCTCGAGCAATTCCGAAAGTGCCAGCTTCAACTCCTGCAACAGGAAGCTGCGCACCTGAGGCGTCTTGGCCTGCAATTGGACCATCTGCCGAATCTCGCGACGACGCGTCGGAAGTGAATTCCGATTCCCGGGCATCGTCATCTTCGCCACCACCCAGCGAACTCCCGCTCGGATGTCCTGCTGAGACTTGGCGCCCAAGCCCGGTGCACGTACGGCCTTCATGAAGGCCGAATACCCCGAACGTCGAAATGCCAACTCGTTCTTGGAAGTCAACAACGAGTTGTTCAGACCCATGACCTGAGGCAATGGCGGCGGCGGCACAAACCCGATTGGCAACGGTGGACCCATTGCAGCAGCCAGCTTTTTCTTGGCGGGCGCTGACGACTTCGCCTTGGCCGCTGCCTTGGGCGCTACGGCTGGCTTCTTCTTCGCAGCCTTTGTGCCGGCATCCTGAGCATGGAGCGTCGGCGCCGACATCCCGTGACTCAGCAATATGCTGACACAGGCTGCAATACAACCAATCAACCCGTTACGGCAGACCGGTGCTCGGTTCAAACCCGAATGTCTCAACACCAACAGCCCCTTCCGTCACACAGACAGGACTACCACTGGGAAAGTCACCTCGGTGACCACCGCTTAACAGCCCCGCTGCCTCTCAAAATTAGCGTCATCAGTTGGGATTTGCCACCGAAGACTGGAAGGACGAGATGAGATCAGAAGAGTTCCGTCTGCGGTTGGACCATATTGGTTATCACCCCGATTTTCACGAGTGTCAAGCCGATTTCGAGCACCGCGACACTCGTTTTGCCTCACCAGGACCGACAGGACCAAACACGACGCCCGGGAGGATTCTGCTGCGACGCGAGGCGGCGGATTGTGACGATTATGTCGAATCCAAAAGTTCCGTCTCTGCCAAGCACCGTCCGACTCAGACAGAACGCCC
>Ga0209402_10002594_pt1 | contig 17842 bp, 26 predicted proteins | sample ArcticOcean_MG_C_3_FD_187437 | JGI IMG/M metagenome (GOLD analysis project Ga0209402, IMG submission 187437) | Marine microbial communities from western Arctic Ocean - ArcticOcean_MG_CB8_126 (SPAdes) (version 2) | ecosystem: Environmental > Aquatic > Marine > Oceanic | place: Arctic Ocean... | reverse complement strand
CAGTATAAGTTAGCCCCTCGCCGTTGCATGGAATGGCCCTTTTTGCCTCATATAACCGATTGGTTAACCATCCCGCCTCAGGTCAGTGGCCGTTCGGCTAAGTGGTTTGTTTTCTTCTTTTTTTTTTGATTTTTTAAACTAACACATCAACTCTCCGAAACGGTATCATGTTTAACCGATTCGTTAAGCATCGCCCCAAAATGGCGATCCATGCAACCGTCGACTCCCAACTCCTATACCGGGTGCCCCCATTTAAGCGGAGAGGGGGTAAGCCGAAAAAGCTAAAAGGTGCCATCGAATCAGCCACTTAGCCCAAAAAGCATAGTTTCCAAACTACCGCGAAATAAACAGCCCGCAGCCCTTGACATGCCCCTAACACACGTGCTACGCTAGCTATGTCGGCAGATACCGGGCCCTCGAGCCCGGACCCCGACCCCAAAAAAAGCCCATAAATACTAAAATGCTCGAAACAAACATGGCCGACGCGCACGATTCTGACGACGAAAAGAAACGTCGTCTAATCAAAGTGCTCAATGAGCGGACGCAAGAATTCGCCCAAGAACTAACGAAACTGGACATCAACCAACTGCGCGAAAATTTCGACAAGGCAGTGACAGCGGTCGAAGTTTCTAGACTATACTACCACATGGCCGCCGCGATGCTCCGCAAGAAAGGCGTTACGGTAGAAAATTTTCTACAAGAAACGCCCGATGAGGCTGTTTGGAAAAAGTCGGCCACCCGTTCTCCGAACCCTAGAGCGAAAAAGAAACCCGCGAAAGAGAAGCTAACAGCGCGCCAAAAGTTTACTAATAAAATGACAAAGCTTGGGATCTCCGAAGCCGATGCCGGAAAAATGTACGACGCAACAAAAGGAACGCGCTAACGCTGATACGTTAGCCTTTTCTTTTTCCCTAAGTTTTGAAGCAGGCAAGGAATAAAACAAACCCTCTGAAGAGCTAGTGAACTTTTAGCGAAACGCCTACGGGCGTCAGGGTCCTACGCCTTTAATTAAATCAAAAGAACAATCAAGCAACACCAAATTAAAACTGCCCACAGCAACCGCCAACCGCAAACTATAGTGTCCGTCTCGATTGTTCCTTTGATTTAATTAGTCCTACGGACTACAACAAAATGCCGAAAATCGTAACAAAGTGTGAAACGTGTGGGAAAGTCGCCACCGAGAGCGAACGCACCTTCATTCCTAACTTAAATTCGCAACTGATTAAATTAGCGTGCGGGCATTTTCGCATTGAAAAATTGGCACATGAAGCCCCGGCAGCGGTCGCCAAGCCACGCACGGACGCCACGGACGCCACCACCTGCCCCGTTTGCCGCAAGGCGCTCTCTTTTGGCTCCATAGACGCCGCCACGCTCACCATGAGGTGCAAGACGTGCAACGAGTCGCACACCTTCCAAATGGCGTCAGTGACCCCTTCAGACCGTGACCCTCATTGGCACGCAACTTACAAATATCAAAAGGAATCAACCAAATTTATCGAGCGCGCCAATTTTAATTGCTTGCTGGCCGATCCCGCGGGAATGGGTAAAACAATCGAAGCGCTCGCCGGAATCCGCTACTCGAAAAACAATCTAACGCCAACACTATTTGTAGTCAAGTCGAAACTCCGATATCAGTGGGCGCGCGAAATTATTAAGTGGTTAGCGCCAACGTGGGAAGCTGACCCTCGCGGCGTAAACATCCCAATAATTATCAACACCAAAGATGATTTAATAATCCCGGGAATGTACTATTACATTGTTAGCATGGACCTGCTACCCAAAATTTACCAGCGCCTAGAACTAATGGGCTTTAAACTCCTAGTAGTGGACGAAAGCCAAAATTTCAAGAACACTTCGACGGGCCGCACCAAAGCCCTGCAGTCGATGGCAAAAGTCGTTCCGCACAAAATATTCATCAGCGGCACGCCAATCATGAACACGGCTAGCGAGTACTTCCCCGTCTTAAACATGCTACGTCCCGAATCTTGGCCGAGCAAAGAAAGTTTCGGTCGTACTTGGTGTTCGGTAGACTACGCCCGAAAACGTTACAGCGGCCTAAAACCTTACCGGCGCGACGAATTTTTCAGCCGAACCAAAGATTACATTCTACGCCGTAAGCGTGAAGATTATTTCGATGATCTCCCAGCGGTCGAAAATCTTCTAACCATCCTCGAAATAAACCGCCCCGAGTTTGTAGCGGCCTACGAAAGGCAACAAAAAGAGTTAGCCGACTACCTACGCCTAGCTGAAGATCAGGGCATGGGAGGTTTCGAATCCTACGGGCAAATTCTCGCCATGCTAACAAAGCTGAGGGAGATTGCAGGTGTAGCCAAGGTCGAATCTTGCGCCGAGTTAATAGAGTCCATGCTGGAGGAAAACCCAGACGAAAAGATTCTAGTCGGCATACACCACAAATCGGTCGCCGGGGCTTTACTCGCGGCGCTGACAAAGTACAACCCGGCCACAATCTCTGGAGGCATGAGCGAAATCGAAAGCAACCACCAACTCCACAAATTCCAGAAAAACGACACGTGCAAGGTTATGGTCGCCTCAACTATTGCAGCGGGCGAAGGGCTAGACGGCCTACAATTAGTTTGCTCCCAGGGAATTGTTCTAGAGCGTCAATGGAACTCGGCGCGGGAACAACAGTTCACAGGGCGCATACACCGCAATCTGCAAACAAAGCCAGTGCAAATGAATTACCTAATAGCAAAAGGTAGCATAGACGAGTGGATGTCGAATTTGATCGAGAAGAAACGTTCTTGGATTGACTCGGCTGATAGCACAGTGGAAATGACTTCAGACGGGGAAACTTTCTCCGTCGATTGGAAAGAACTAGCGCAAATGAGCGCAAAGAGGAAAATTAAATAACATGAAATTTAGAAATGTTTTATTAGTAGTACTAGTAGATAAGGAGCTAAACTAATGACGCCTCACACTTTAGAAGTACTCCGGGGAGTTCTAGGACTCTCAGCAGTAATTCTGGTCGCCGCCATCTATCTCTCAAGACCAATGAAATGATTCTAGCAGTGCAAGGTTTCAACGCATTCGGAACGCTTTCTGCCGTGACAGCAGAATTCGAGACGGCCCATTTTAAGCCTGAAAAAATCAAGGAACTGATACAAGAGAAATTCCCTAGTCAAATCTCTTACGTAATCGGGCGGCGCGACAAAGAAGATCCGCGCACGTCTTTCCACCTGATAGTATTCCCCGAGGTTATGGAATCCTCAGTTAACATTTTCGACAGTTTCATGTAAAGGAGAAATGACAAGATGACAAATGATAGATTAATAGTCGCCGCCGATTCTCATCAACTCAGCGCCTTTCAATCGTGCCGGCAAAAGTACAAGTACGAGACGGTAGAGTTGATCGGCCCCAAAAAGACCGCCGCCGCCCTAAATCGCGGCACGCTTTGGCACCTTTTGATGGAAGAAAAAGTAAATGGCACGGAAATGCCCCAATTATTCCAGCTAATCGCTGATTCTGAGGTTTCTGATGAGGACAAGAAGCTAATTACCGAGCGTTTTCTAACCTACACCGCTCATTGGGCGGGCGAAAAGAGCAATTGGGAAATTATCGGCACGGAAGTAGGCTTCGACAAGATTTTGTACCAGGACGATAACACTCTTTTCGTATATCGGGGCAAGGTCGATCTAATTTTCAAATTGCAAGGGCTTATTTTCTGGCTGGACTACAAAACGCAGAACCCAAAGTATGCTTTCGGCCACTACCACTACACAAATCAGTTCCTAGGCTATTCTTGGGCCATTGGCGGAAATCGTGGCATGATTGACTATACCACGTGGGCGTTAAAAGTCACGCCGGACAATCGCGACAAGGTATTTCGCCGCGAGGTTGTGAGCCATTCCGCGGACCAACTAAAAATCTGGCGCCGGGAAACAATTGAAGTGTTCCGCGAGATGGCGCTAGCGGGCATAAACAAAAAATACCCGAAATCGCGCGCCGCCTGTGACGCAAAGTATAAATGCCCTTTCACTGGCTTATGCGAAACAACAAACCCCCACGCATACAGACACAAAATGCTAACGGAGTACGAGCCACGGGAAGCATGGCGACCCTGGAACATAGGAGATCTAGAAAATGCCAAAAACTAATTGCCAAGCAGCAAGGACGTCGAATAACGTTGTGTCATCAAAGCCCAACACAGACACCGGAGCGTCTCTGGCGAAAGAAGTCCGGAGCCTGGGGGAGGCGTACAGGAGTAGCTACCAATTTCTTGATAAGTACCGCGAACTGAAGACTCAAGAACCGACCGATAATCCGATTCCCAACATATACGCCCAGGTTGCGAACGCCGAGCTAACGCGCTACGCAGAGACCCTTCCTACACTTTTCGAAATGGGGAAGACGCTGAACCGCCGAATACTCGTCTTCCTTGAAAAGCATCACCACAATTCGTTGCTTCGATGGTTCGAAAACTCCCGGTTTTCAAAGGACGTCGCAGGGACATTTGCCGATTTCAAAACCCGACACGTGATCATTCAGTTCCTGGGAGACTTGGCTTATCGGCTGGAGAACCTGCAAAACAAGGCAGCCGACGAACGAGCCTCTAAGGGCAAACCAACCCGTCTGGACAGAAAGAAGATCGATCCGGTAAGGTTTGCCGAAGCGCTCAGTGCTGCTAAGTCGAAAGCCGGTCACGATCTGAAGGAAGCGGGCGCGGCGATCAGCAGTACGCATCCCAAGACGATAGCCAACTGGCTAACCCAAACAACCTTTCCTCAAAGAACCAAGCTCGCAGACGCTCTTCGATATATCAAGGCTCACGCCCCGGACAAGTTTGAAGCGCTTCTACCGCCGCTGCCAGAAGGGAAATAACGGAAAAATGCAAAATAACAATAACAACCAAAGAAAGTGGCTCAAAGTAACTTTCATGTACCAAGGGAAGAATCAGCCAATCGCCCAATCTCAGTGGGTCTTAAACATCCCCCAGTTAGACGAAGAAGTCACCCTTTCTTTTATAATGGGTCAGGAACAAATAGAGGCGCGCGGCCCTTATGTTGTCGATCGGGTCCATCACAAAACCGGGGAAATAGTTTACGACAACCGCGCAGAACCCCGCAATTTTCATTACGTTGATATACACCTAATAGACCCAGAGGAGAAGAAATAATGCCAGATAAAATGATATTGAGACTTCCTTTTGATTTTTGGTTGCAAGGGGAAGATTTGTTAAAAAACGCTCTTGGAGGTAGAAAGGATAAAAAAAGATGTTGTCTAGGACATTTATGCCACCAAGCCGGTATTACTGATAAGCAATTAGGTAGCAAAGGTGATCCGAGTAAGGTACATTTCGGGAATGTAGATACCCCGTATATATCTTGGTTACACGATCCTAAAGAGGAACATAGAACTCCAGACGATGTGCTAACGTGTATGCTACTGAATGATGACAAAACACCCATTCCAAACAAGTTGGTGTGGCTACGGGAGATCTTCGCACGGTATAACATTGAAATCAAATATATTCCTAAAGGGGGAGGGGCATAATGCTGGGCATAACGAGCGACTGGAGTAGCGGATACGGAGTTACCTATAAACTTCCCTTTAACTTAACTTTAACTTGGCACGATTATGAAGTACCAGGTTCCCTGATTGGGAGCAAGGACGGCGTGTTTAAGCAAAAAGTGTTAGAAATTCGTTGGGAGAAAAGAAAGAAGTAATTATGCCCGCAAAAAATCATTTACACACGTACAAAAGAGTCGCAGGCAGCACAATTGAATTTATGTGCATGGACCCTGATTGCACTCATCGCACGCATAAAAAATACTTGGACCGCATTAGGGCTACTTGCGGCGCTTGCTTAGAACCCTTCATTATGACTAAGCCGCAGCTCCGGCTAGCTAACCCCCATTGTAATGCTTGCACGGTGCCAAAGAATAGCGTCGCGCAAAAAGACAATGACATCTGTATTTTTGAGGATATGCTAGGATGAACTTCCACTGCACAAAATGCGCGGGCTGTTGCACAAGAAAGAATTTCGAGGCTTTTGATGACATACAGCTTCCTCCAGAGATTCGCTTTAAGCCCAATGGCAATTGTGTCAACCTCACCGCAGAAAATAAGTGTGCCATCTATGAGCGCCGCCCTTATCTTTGCAGCATGAAAGCTATCTTCACCCGCCCACATATTATTGCAAAAATGGGCAAGGTGGGAGCAGCACTAGCAGAAGTAGTAAAAGCACTCAAAACTAGGTTTGCAAAGAAGCAGGCAGAAAAGGAATGGTACAAATTTGTAAATTCCCACTGCAACGGGCTAATCGAACACCTAAAATTAAGCCCAGATTATCTAATTAACATTGACGAACAGTACAAGGAGGAACAAGTAGATGAAAAACTTTGAATTAGGAAGGCTGGCCAGGTGTTTGACTAATGGGTATATTGGTTGGCTAGTTGAAAAGCATATCAGACTAGATGGGCCTACTGCGTACATTTTAGAAAGGTGTGACCCATCTTTGTTTGGAAAAGTGGAAGTAACGGAGAAATACTTCCAAATAATGCGGAAGTATCGGGTGCCTCTTGAAAGCGCGGTAAGGGTACATGAAAACTATTTAGAATATGTGGGCACCGTAACAATTCCAACAAATGAGGAGCAAAAGTAATGTTTACATGGTTTTTATGGTTTCTATTCGGCACAGGAACACCTGCCTGCACACCTGTTTGGGAAGATCCAACTTCCCCCATTGCAACATGTGTTTCAACCGCGCCGCGAAACGTTAGAGGGCAAAGACGCTAATGCCACAGAAACATTTTGTCGCAAGGTATGAAAAAATCCCGGGCGACCCAAAGAAATATCAAGCCTCTGTAATGCTTAGGCTAGAACCTAGTGAAGATTTGGACGAGCTAAAGCGAAGCATGTACATGACTATTATGGCAGTAGAAAGAGACCCTGGTTTTCAAATTGCCCATGTTACAGAAATAGAGAAAGAACACTTCAACTCACAAAGTCTGCGCACCGCGGACGGAAAGATATGGAACCCCTGGTAATGCAACGACATAATCCTAATCTACAACGTTCGGTAGAAGTTATAGACGCTATGGGTTTGGAAACCGGGAGGTACCGAGTGGCTAACCCTGGTAACTTCTGTTTATCCTCAGCCCCTCACTGGGTAAAACAGTTCCCTCCGGACCCAAACCCTCCAGGAATGTCGATGTTGCCTGGCGATTATACTAAAAAAGGGCAAAAGAAGAAATTAAAAATGGAGCAAATAAAAGATGAATATCCAAAGAACCTCACCGCTCACGCATAAGAAGCACACAAGGAACATTGATGTCGTTCCAGAGAAGTATGAGCATTGGATCTCGATGCCTAGCAAAAAGCGGCCACTCCTTAAAAAATACTTCCCAGAATTATCTGAGGAGGACCGCGAATTTCTTCTCACCGGCATCACCCCAGAAGAATGGGCGGAGTTTGATAAAGAAAATAACGCATTAGCAGAAGAACGAGAACGTATTTTCGATAAGGATGGAAACAGACATGCCTAACATGAAAGATTTTAAGCCAGAGAAACATCTAAAGTACCTATTTCTAGGTCGCAGTGGCGCGGGGAAATCTCAAGCCTTCGCTGGGTGGCGCGGCGCGGAAGCTAAAAAGTACCTGTTTTCCTTAGATCGCCGCCTATCTACTCTGGCGGGCACCAACACTGACTATGATATATTCGCCCCGGCCCAGGGTTTCGCCGCCATGGAAAAGAAAATTATGGGGCTGCGAAAGGAAAACCCCTACGCAGCAATTTCTCTCGCTGGAATAACCGCGCTCGAAGATATGTTGCTAGAGGAAGCAAAGATTTTCCTCGGCGCAAGTAGGGCGGGTGGGCGAAAAGTTGGCACGCTGCAAATGACGGACGTACAACATTACGGCTACGTAAACACCGCCATGGAGCAAGTCATTCAAAATGGCATGTTTTCCCTCGACTGTGACGTAATCATTGAGGGGCATATTGTTAATGCTTACGATGCCGAAGGGAAGGTAAACGGCGACCGCCTACTAACAACGGATAAACGTTCGGAAAAGATCCCAGGCTACTTTGATGAAATCTGGCTGTTCACTAAGACGCCGGACATGAACATTTCCCGCCCGCCAATCTACAAAGTCCACTTTCGTAGTAGCGTGGCGCGCACCTCTTTCAAGAATTTCCCGAATTCCCTAGATATCACAGGAAAAGATCTCTGGGAAGTGGTTGGACCGTTGATGGAAAACCAAGACGAAAAACCAAAACTAACCGCGTAAACAAGTAACAAACACAACTAACTTAGAATCAAAACAAAGGAACAACATCATGGGAATAATCAACATACCTCGGACTGAAATTGAGAAGAGCAAGCCAATTGACGCCGGGGACTACTTATTCAACATAACTCGGATTGGCCCGGAAAAAGCGTCAAAGGACGGGCAATCTATCAACCAGCGAATTACGCTAACCGTGGCCGATGGGTCTTTCCAGGGGCGCGAAATAACGCACAACGTTAACAATAAGCCCGGCGCGGCTTTCTTTAACGCCAACCTCTTCGCATCTGCCTCCGGGTTTAAGGACAATTCGGACTTACTAGTAGCTGGGGAAGACGATGTTAACCTGTCCCTAGAAGCATTGGAAGGAAAACAGGTAGGAGCCACAATCCTTGAAGATGTCTACGAAGGCAAGCCTCAAAACAAAGTAAAAATCTTCTACCCAGTAGACTAATGGCGGGAACACTCGTCGACGAAATTTCCGCGGTAAGAGATAAACTTGGAATTGTTGAGGACAGGGTGCAAATCCTAGAATCAAGAATTGAAGAGTTAGTTAACTTTATCGGAATGCCCAAGGAAGCGAAAGGTAACCCTGGACTAAATGACCTTCTCGTAAGGCGGGCAATGGTACGGGAAACAGGTAGAAATGAAGTGTACGGGGCCTTAGAATCTAGAGGCTAACTAACAATCATCGTGGGTGGCGTTGCAAAGAAGACATGACCAAAGTCACATTAACGCATGTCGTAGTTCCACCCACGATTTAAATGAGGAGAGGAAGAATGACATATCTTTTAACTGTTGAAGTTGAATCTGACATTGAGTACACTGAGGGAGAAAAAACCGAGGTATTAAAAGAATTGGCCGGCGGGTTTGGGGGGACAGTCCGAATTCTCTCCTGGGAAGTAAAAAAGGAGGAAATCCCTATAACCACAGAAAAATTGCCCACCGCCGCCGAAATATACCTTCATGCCCATATGAGAGGTTTGGAATAATGCCAGCAGAACACCCACTACCAGAAGTTAGAAAAACCGTGAGGGACACAAAAGTCCCCTGGTTTATTCGCGCCGCAGTTCTACAAGAATATCGCGCGGCCCATGTTATGTTGACGCCCAAAGACGTTGCGCGGCGCTTGAAGATAACCCTCAACGAAGTGTACTTGCACGGGCAGTTAGTTGCAGGGATGCGGAAATATCCTCTGTTGAAAAAGGTTAAAAGTAAGCGGCGGGCCATTGCTATATTGAGGGGAGGTAACATAGAACAGGAACTACGTCACATTGCACAAAGAAAATTATGGAAGACTGAACCAGAAGGAGAATAATATGGAATGCGTAACAGAAGGAACTAAAAGCACAAAAATAAAAGATTTTAAAGATTTGCCCCCTGGGACTCTCTTCGTTTCCGCTAACTACAGGAAATGGGCACCTTTTGAAGGACTTTGATCGGGTATGTGAAGTAACAAAGATTGAAGTACCTTACGAAGTTTAAGGGAGAATAGAGATTAAACTATGCTAAGTGGTCGTGGTCCAAGTTCCGCCAATTTCATGGTTGTGTTTGATTTTGCCGAAGGCGTGCAATTATCTAACAACGATGCTTTTGGTGGCTATTATCAAAGTTACATTGGGGGTTTCCTAGGGGAGTTTGGGGGGAAAAATGTCTTAAATCAAATATATCGCACCGCGCTGGTTAAAGATGCCATGGTCCTGCAACCTAAAGGGGCGCGCAAACAAACAGTTCTCGAATACATTGAATCTAAAAGTCCGGGAAACAAGTACGGGGAGATTCTAGTAAACGAGATCAATGCGATTAACCCTAATGTGATTCTAGCGTGCGGGGATGCTGCTTTTATGTTTCTAACAGGAATAAAGGGGGTGCGGAAATACCGGGGCAGCATCATGCCGCTAGGTGGGCAAGCATTTCTGGGCGGCGTAAATAAGCGGCAAATGAGAATTGCGCCCATCATAGCTCCCAGGGACATTCGTAAAAACTACAGCCAGTTTTTCTACACGACTCTCGATGTGGCGCGGGCCTGGAAGTTAAAAGACACCGCGGAACCCATTCTCGACAAAAACATCTACTGGGTCTGCCGTAGTTTACAGGCGTTTAGAAACTATGTCGATCGCAATAAGAACCCAGAATTTGCGGTGACAGATATCGAAACTCATAACGGTTTCATAACTTGCATGGGCATTTGTACCAACGGGCGCGAGGGAATGTGCGTCCCCCTACTAGAAAATAAAATGAGCAGTCCAGAACTGGCACTGCTTTACTACGAACTTGCAAAATACTTAGCAAGTGTCCCACTGGTTAATCAAAACATTTATTATGACAATCACGAATCTGAAAAATTTGGCTTTACTTACCCCAACATCGTTGGTGATACGATGCTGCTTGGTGGCACTATCTATCCAGAATTTCCGAAAGGTCTCGGATTCTATACTTCGATTTACACGGACATGCCTTACTTTAAGGACGAGAGTAAAGAATTCGATCCGGCCCTAAGTACAAAGGACCAGCTATTCAAATATAACGCCAAAGATTGTATCTCGACCCATCAGTGCTGGACGCGAATGAAGGAAGATGCCAAGGGCACCCCTACAATCGCCGGCGAAACTGTTTGGGACTTCTACAATAAAGGGCCGCACCAGTTCTATGCCGTCTACAAAAGAATAATGGACCGCGGCCTTTACGTTGATTTTGCTCAGCGGGACAAGTTGATCGAGAAGTACACAGCGATCCTTGCAGGTTATGAGCTGGCAATTTCCGCCACGCTTGGGAAAGACTTAAACTTCAACTCTCCTAAACAGGTGGCTGAAGTTCTCTACGGACAGCTAGGACTCCCCACGCAGAAGCATAAAAACGACAAGGGCCAATGGGTGCTTAGCACGGATGAAAAAACCCTAGAGTTCCTTATCCTCAACGTAATTAGGAGTACCGAGATATCTAAACTAGTGTACAACATTCTTTTTTCCCGAAAGGTGTACAGAATTCTAGGAATTTTGGGCTGCTTCATCCACCTAGACGGGCGGCTTAGAACTTCTTACAATCTAACAGGGACAGACAGTGGACGCACTTCTACAAGTTACTCAAATGACAATTGGCATATCATTGATGAAAAAGGTAAAATTGTTCGCAAGAAAATGGGGCTGCCACTTCAGACGATTCGCAAACAAGGCTTTGAACTGCCTGATGGGAGTTTTCTTGGTGGGGATATTCGTTCTATTTTCGTTCCTACACCTGGTTATACTTTTGTCTTGGGAGATCAGTCCCAAGCTGAAGCGCGCTTCGTTGCTGTTCTTGCAAAAGACGATGAGTTGTACGGGCAGCTGGTAAACAAACGTCCGTGGACGGCGGAGGAACAGGTTGAGCGCGCCGAATTACTTGCCAAGCACAAACACTTAAAACTCGCGCCGAAACCCGATGTCCACACTTGGACGGCATCCTTAGTTTTGTCCAAGCCGATCCACGCAATTAGTGCAAATGAAAGAGAATTGAAAGGAAAGAGGCCAAGACATGCGGGAAACTATGGCATGGCTGCTGCGAAGTTATCTGAACTCGCTCTCATACCTATTACGGAAGCTAAGAAGGCCCTCGACGCTTTCCATAGAGCAGCTCCAAAGGTACAACAGGTATTCCAAAGGGATTGTGAAGACACTATTATAGATCAAAGGTTTCTGGTCAACTCTTTTGGAAGACGCCGTGACTTTTTTAATCGGGTCGATAATAGTATGTTCCGTGTTGCCTATAGTTATCTTCCTCAAAGTACTATCTCTGACATTACCAAATTCGCCGCGCTCAAAGTAGATAACTCCTACGACCATCATTTCTGGCTAGGGGAGTTCCACGATGGTCTTTTAGGTGAAGTGCCCACGGAAAGGGTTGACGAGTTTATGCCAATTTTCAAGGAAGCAATGGAAATGGAAGTAGATTGTTCCTTAGGGAGTATGCCTCGGGATTTTGTCCTGAGCATACCTTGTGAATTAGAAACATCAACAACACATTGGAAAGACACACAGGAGTATAAATGCGAGTAAAAATAAATGACGAAGTATACCCACTGCCTTTGGAACACGTCGAAATAAAAACCTGGGAGGCTAGCCCAAAGTACGCGGCGATCCAATTAAACTTTTACGCGCACAAAAAATACGCGGAGCAATTGTTAGAGAGCCTTAAAAAAGAGAAAGAAGGAGAACTGTTATGACTATGTTAGACCTACCAGACGCTTACCCCCACCTTAACTACGGACTACTCCCTGAGTATATTAGAGGAGCTAGCATGATCGAAGTAAAAACAATGACTCCAGACGAGTCTCTAGGAAAGTGCGTATTATGTGAATTAATTCTACTGATTAAAGTTTTATTTCTGGCCCATACCGGACCAATACAAAGTAACTTTAATTTTTCCGTTTGTTTACCTTGCGTAACAGATATGCAGTTGGCCTTAGGGGGTCACAAATGAGCACGTCACCACGTACCCCATTCCCGGCAAATGCAGATGAGTGCCCCGAATGTAAAGAAATGGCACTACCCGTGCCCAAATCAGAAATAGTCTCCGCCATTGCTTGTCAAGCGTGCGGCGCGATTATTGATGTTAAGAACGGAATAATGGAGGTTTCGCCGCGTACTAAAGGGACTAAAATAGAAACTTACTATGTTACATTTTTTGACGTAAGTCCGTTTTTTCGCTGGCATGTGGAAGTTGAAGCTTCCTCAAGGCAAAAGGCAGTAGAGGAAGTTGAAAGACACTTTGGGAAGAATTATTGCAGGATTAAATCTGCTAAGGATTGGGCAGACGTTAAGGACTTACATAACAAAGGTAGAGTAGGAAGGACTTTGAAGGCATACTAAGGCACCATAGCCGCGACCCTTCGTAAGGCGGTTGACAACAGCCTACTATCCAAGGAAGAGGACGGAGCATATCGGAGGATCGGAATTAACAGAGCAGAAACGACCAAACCCCACCAAGTAGCCCCTCACAGGAAATGAAGAGCATATGACGTTCAATGCCCAAACGCAAAAATTTTATACAACAGTTCTTGGAGTACACCTCTAGTGCAGAATCGCCAACAAGTTATTTCAAGTGGACCGCCGTAGCAATGATCGCCGCCGTTTTACGGGACAACGTGAAATTAGAATTAGGGCTGCAAACAATCTACCCTAACGTCTACATTTTACTCCTTAGTAAAGCTAGCAGCAACACCCGCAAAGGGACGCCCCTAAAAATCGGCCTGAAGCTCCTACAAAAAGTGGACGCCACAAGAATATTCTCCGGGCGCAAATCTTTCCAAGGAATTTTAAAAGGGCTCGCGGAAGTCTACACTAGAAAGTCTGACGGAAAAGTTTTCGCCGGCGCATCGGCATTACTTTACAGCGAAGAACTGTCCAGTAGCTTTGTGCAGGATCAACAATTAGTTGACACGATTACAGATTGGTTTGATTATCATTCTAGGTGGGACAATACTTTATCTGCAATGGACTCGGTTCGCGGCCTAGAGAACGTGTGCATCACCATGCTGTCAGCAGCCAACGAGGCCAACGTAGACTCCCTGTACGACCGCCGGGCGGCTAAGGGTGGCTTATTAGCCCGTACGCTGGTCGTAGCGGAGTCGAAGCGCCGACACAAGGACTCGCTCATGTTCGCCCCGAAGCGCGCAGACGACAACGAGCTGTTCATGCGCCTCAAGGAAATATCACAACTAAAAGGGAATTTTACTTTAGATGAAGACGCAAAAGTAGAATACGATAAATGGTATATGTCCGTCGAGGACGAAGATTTCACAGACAGCGGAGTAGAAGGGCGAATAGGAACAATAATTCTGAAGGTGGCAATGATCTACAGCGCCGCAGAAAGAGTCGACAAAATCATCACCAAGCGGAATATTCGCGCGGCCCTAGATGATTGTTTGGGGCTAATGGTTAATACACGCAAGTTAAGTACCGGGCGCGGCACCGCCCCAACAGCAGAGATAAGCGCAAAAATAATGCGTTCACTCTTTGAAGCAAAGGATCACACCCTAAAGGTTCAAGTAGTTATGAGAGCACTTCTTGGTGAAGTGACAAAAGAGAGTTTTGATCTAGCAATAGAAACTCTCCAAGCTTCGGCTTTAGTTGTAGTGGTGCCAGTGGAAAATGAAGTTTGCCTGGTTCTGCAACCAATAGCGCTAGAAATGTACGAGAAAGCTAAAGAGAAGCTTGCAAGAAAGAAAGCTAGGGGCTAGAAATTATCTCCGCTGGCTGTGCCTGAGAACATGGCATCTACATCTTGTGGGTCTAATCGTACTGAATCAGACCCTTGATTATTTCTTTTTGCTTGTTCGCCTATAGAAATTGGGGTTACTTGTTTAGTTGCAGGATCAACAACAGAAACCGAAAATCTAATTGTCTGCCCCGGCTTACTTGCAAGTAACCCAGCTATCTTACGCCCAGTCCCAGCAGACTTGGCGGGGGCGTTAATTAACCCGCGCACGAATTTAGCTGATTGGTCGTCCACAAGAAAGCTTGAAAAATTATCTAGGCCCATGCCAATAACTACAAGCCCGCCGGCACCAACTGCCGCTCTTCTGATTGGCCCGCCATCAATATATCCTTCCCCACCTGCGGCCCCCACCAGTCCCCCAAGAGTTGCCAACGTCCCATAAACAAATACGCGCCCCCCAAGTATTTGCAAAGAACTAGTAAAACCGTCACTAATTACCGGGTTGCTCTCTATAGCCAAACGTAGAAGATTCTCCATATCCTTTTGCTTCTTGGGTGAAAATGCTTCTGTATATAGGGCGTTTTTCTTTAAACTAAGGAGAACGTCCTGCGGGTTAACTGGGATAACATTAGTCTCTTTAATTCCAGAAGCAACCCCTTGAATAATGTCTGAATCTGGAATGGCCGCTTGAACAACTCCTTTATTAGTTATTTCCTTAGCAGCCTGCACAGAATCAGAGAAGGCGTTTCGTATTATTTCTGCTTGTAAAGTCTTTTTGTCCCCACCTAGCATATCGATGTAACGCTTAGCTTCACTGCTGTTTTTCTTTGCGGAATTTAAGAAGGCTTCTGCACTTTCAGGAAGTTTCCCGCTTCTTATTATCTCTTTTACAGAATCCTCCTTAGCAAGACTCCAGGTATCTCCAAGCTTTTTATTCGCAGCATTGGCAGCCCTAAGATCCTCAACATTTCCACCTAATTTAGCAAACCCATCTTCTAAACCTTCTCCCAAAATTTTTACAAATTGTTTATTAAAACGCCCATAAATATTAGTTTCATCTGGAATTCCTTCACGTAGTCCTGTTCTAAGATCCTTTACAGGAAAATACCCGTGCCTAAAATCGGGTTGGCCGTCGGGTAATATTCCTTTAGGGCTTATCATATCATCGAGATCTAGTAAAAGGGCTGTTAACTGTTTTTTCTGCGCAGCAGGTAATGGCGTAGAACTACGTATTCTCGCTTGCGCTTCCCCTCTAAGAACATCTAATTTCCCGATTACTGAACTCATGTCAATTGGGCCCTCAATAATTTCAACAGCCCCACCGCTTAATCTTCGCTGAATAGTATTAGAAGGGTGCAGAACTGGCCCCTCGGCAAGGGCATATAAGTCGTCCTTAGCCTTATAAGCGGCGCCTAGTACCTCAAGGCTTTGCTTCTTAGCAATGTTCCCAAGAACTGCTTGCCCCGCGGAGTTGCCAACAACATTTGGCGGCAGATCAAAAGCTACTTTCAACGCTGTAGCTAAACCTTCAGTGTTAACTACTTTGATAGCTTCTAATCTATCGCGCTGAAATAAAGTTTCGAGCGTGGTTATAATCTTTGATCCTAACTTCTTACTTTCTCCTCCCCCCGCAGTAGTTCGAAAGAACGGGGCACCCTTTTCTTTTAAAAACTCTTGCCCTTCTTTAGCTGCAGCTGAAAAGTTATCTGCAAGTCTTTGGGCTGTCCTGGTTCTGCTTAACGCTCCTGCAGCTTTTCCGAGTATTTTGGGAGCACCTTCAAAAACAATTTCCTCAAGGGCGCTGTCCGCAACAGCATTCCCTGTGCTCCCCACATAATTTTTTAGGAAATTGTTATCATTAGGATCAATCCCTAAAATGTGCTCATCAGCCGCAACTTTTATTCCAGAACCAAGAATTGCTCCGGTACCGTACCCGATTGCCGCAGGAAATGGACCACCCAGACTCCCTATTGCACCTCCTATCGCCCCTCCCACAGGGGGAATAAGTCCCGTAAGCGTAGGACCAGCGTGCCTTTTAAAATCAGGGTCATTTAGCACTTCATCAGGAATAATTCTTTGCCCCGAAAATAAAGAGGGAGTCCCCGTGTCCCTATAAGCATCACTATTTAGAAATTCCTCCCTACCTGCAAATGCTTTCTGCTCCTCTATAGCTGCTAATAGTCCGGGAGGCGGGGGAGGCCGACCGAAATTAGGGGCGAGGGGATCTGTAAATTGTTGCTCTGGCTCAGGGGGACCAGAAAAATTAGGTGCATTAGGATCTCCTGAAAATTGCCCTTCTGGAGTAGCACCCCTAAAAAGTAAACTTACCTCTTCTGCGGTTAGTCGGGTGGGTTTTTGTGGCATTATTGTGTTCCCAATACTGAAATATTTAGGGTTGGGTTATTCCTTTGCACTGTTTGTAGGACTTCTTCGGGGGATACAGTCCGTCCTTGTCTCGTAGTTTCTGCTTCTGCCTTACTCGTTAATGTTTGTATATCTATAGTGTACCGTTCCCCCAAAGAGAAATTACCAGCCCCAAGTCCCTCATTATTTTTTCCCTTATTTAACATTTCTTCAGCGGCAGCTACTTCTGCAACCGACATTAATTGGGAAAAATATTCCCGCATCTGTGGGGATTTAGCTTTTCCTTGCAAACCCTTACGCTTATTGTTGATCATATCTTTTAAATCAGAGATATTCTCTTTAAATTGGGCGATGCTATTTCCAAAAAGCTGTATCACTCCACCCTTAGTACGAATAATATCTAATTCAGTAAGACGATCTTCACCAAAAATTCTAGCAACCTGAGGTAGCCTAGCTTCGAGTGCTGCTTTTCTTTCATTATACCGAGAGTTGGGGTTAATAGATTGCCAAAAAGCCAATACTTTAGCAGCAATCGGAGTGTCCCCGAAAACCTCCTCATGCTCATCTATTAACCGTTCCATCATATCTATAATTTGGACCGTTTCCTGCACCTCCAGTAATTCTTTTCTGGCCTTCTCTGGAATAAAGGCTAGTCCAGCTAGCTCTAATTGATTAGCAAGGGCGGGAGTAAGTTTTGATGTAGGTAGTTGGCCGGAAGCCGCAAGATACATAAATGTCTCAGTGCCTCTCGTGTTGTCCCCGGATTGTTTTCTCTCATACTCAATTCTAGATACAATTTTCCTATTCTCGAATCTCTGGGTTTCCACCTGCTCCTTAGTTATTCTATTTTCTTCCGCTATTTTTATCTTATAAGGGTGCCGCGCTTGCGCAAGTGCATCTTCCTTGTAAAAAACACCTTGACTAGCAAAATCTTGAGCTCTTTGTGCTTCTGCTTGCGCATTAAGACGATTTCTACTTACTTCTTGAGTAGAGAATTCAACAGGACCGCCAGGAGAGTCCGCAGTAAATATAGTATCTC
>Ga0209402_10002593_pt1 | contig 17844 bp, 19 predicted proteins | sample ArcticOcean_MG_C_3_FD_187437 | JGI IMG/M metagenome (GOLD analysis project Ga0209402, IMG submission 187437) | Marine microbial communities from western Arctic Ocean - ArcticOcean_MG_CB8_126 (SPAdes) (version 2) | ecosystem: Environmental > Aquatic > Marine > Oceanic | place: Arctic Ocean... | reverse complement strand
ATTAAAGAAGAAATGGAATCAAGTAAATTCGGAATATTTTAAAAATAAAGAGGCCCTCGAGGGGAATCGAACTCCTGTCCGAGGATCCACAACCCTCTATACTAACCACTGTACTACGAGGGCCACAAAAAAGAAATTTTTTTATCCAGTAATAATCTTTAACATTCAATCATAAAAATAGAAAAATGATTGAAATCAATTAGTCATAAAGTAGTCATAAAGTAAAATTATTTAAAAAAACAATAAACGATCGCTTTAAATTTGCACGCTCAGGGTATGTTTCACCATGGGACAAGGATTCTTCAAAAATAGATTACGTTCAAGTAAAAAATCTCAAGAAACTACCATTGAAAGAAAAATAGAAACTATACAAGGTAATGGATTTGTATGGACAGATTTACAAAATCCAGATAGAGAGGATGTTGAAAAATTAGCTAAAAAATATAATTTCAATGAATTAAACATAGAGGACTGTATGACAAAATTTGAACTTCCAAAACTAGATAGTTATGATGATCATTTCTTTGTAATTTTACATTTTCCACCACTTGCACAAAAAATTGGAATATCAAAAAATAGTCAATTATCCATATTCATTGGAAAGGGGTTTCTAGTTACAGTGCATCAAGGAGATCTAAGACCATTTGTAGAATTAGTAAATACATGTAAAACAGATTTAGACCAAGAAATAAAAAATAAATTATTAGGAGAATCATCAGGTGATTTACTTCACGAAATTATAGATGCATTAGTAGATGATCTTTTACACATATCAAGAAAAATTATTGCAAATTTAGATGAAATGGAAGACAACGTATTTGATGAATCAAAACCAGTTGCTAGAAGTATTGCATTACTTAGAAGAGAAATTAATAGATTAAGAAGAATATCAGTACCATTGAAGAGATTCGTGTTAGAAATTGCAAAAAATGTTAAAAGATTTTCAGATAATTCAGATAATGAGCTTGCACTATACTTTGATGATGTAATTGATCATATTGACAAAGTAATTGAGACGCTAGAGGAATCAAGAGAGACTATGGAAATTTACAAAGATACAGATTTTGTGTTAAGTAATGAAAAAACAAACAAGGTATTAGCTGTTCTAACTATGATTTTTACATTAGCCATCCCATCAACAGTAATTGGAACATTTTATGGAATGAATGTCAATATACCAGGAGGAATTGGAGATAATTGGATGATTTTAGGTCCATTTACAACGTTTGTAGTCATAATTCTAGCATCTGTAATACCAGCAATTATCATGTTTATGTATTTCAAAAAATTGGGTTGGATTAACAGTTAGTGAATAATTTCTAAATTTTTTCATGTAAATTTACTTTAATTTTTGTTAAGGAGCGATTCAAATCATCAGGAATTATAATTAGAAGACCAGATTCTTGATCAATATTTTTACAAATTCCACTAAAACTATGATAATTTTTACCAAAACAGCCTTTGTGTGTATAGAAATCAAATATACCATAATTTAGGTAATTTTCAAGTTGTTTTTTAGAATCAACAAAATAAACATCAAACCCAGAAGTTTCATCATCAATAGAAATAGAATATTCATATGAAGTAGTTTTTTTATCCGTGCACATTGGAATAAACTGAACATAAAATTCAGATGCAGTTGAATTCATAGATTTTATGTTAGGAAAAATTGAAACATAAGGATCATTGTTTAATTCACTACCTTGAATTAATTCAATTTGAGTTCTAACTGAATCAATTGCATATCTATACAACATTGGTTTCCAGCTTGAATTACAATCACTAAACTGATGTTTTAACTCCACATAACCACGATTATTTTGATATTGTAAATAATTAGAATTATAGTTATCAAAATTAGAAACATTAGAAAAATCTGTTGAATAAGTATAATTTACAAAATTTGGATTAGACCAAACAGTGGTCACATCAAATAAAATATTTACAGGATAGCTATCCCATTCTTCTTGAAAATGGACATAGATAGAATATTTGTTAATGTCTTGATCATATGTAAAAAGTAAATGTCCAAAAAACATATTCATAAAAATTAAGATAAATGCAACTACAGGTAATATAAAAAATATTTTCTTCACAACAACATAAAAAATTAATCTAATTTTATTCTAATTATAATTCATAAAAATAGAAATAGTTTTAAATAAAATCTCAATAGTATCATAAAAAATTAATATTGTGATACTTTGTTTTTAGAAGAAAATTATAGACATATCTTATAAAAGCCCGTATCTAATTTTAGTAAAAATATGGTAAAAGTTAAAGTTAGAACAGGAAGAGGCACAGGAACAATAGAAGTAGATGTAAAGGATCTAACATTTTCTGGAGAAGAATATAAGAAAATTCAAGCTGAAAAAAAGAAGGCAGCAGGCAATAGAACAGTATCTACAGGTAGAGGTACGGGTTCAAGAAAGCTCCAAGACACCCCAGAACCAAAAGATAGACCTTCATCGAAAGGAAAAACAAGAATAACTAGTAGAGGTACTGGTTCAAGAAAAAGTCCTTAAACATCTCTTTTTAAAAATTTTATTTTTATTATATTGATTAGTGATAATCTTATCTAGTATCCACTAAATCTTTAGATCCGGATTTGTTAATTTCAGTTTTTCCCAATCTGCAAGGAAATTATCCAACCCAATTTTTGTCAAAGGGTGTTGTAACATTTTATCTAAAACGGCTGGAGGTAATGTAACTACATCGGCCCCAATCTTTGCAGCATCAATTACATGTAATGGATGACGAACACTTGCAACAAGAATTTGAGTTTTAAAAGCATAATTTGAAAAAATTGTTTTAATTTCTTGAATCAAGTTCATTCCATCTTGACCAATGTCATCTAATCGTCCAATAAATGGACTAACATATTTTGCTCCAGATTTTGCAGCAAGTAAAGCTTGATTTGCAGAAAAGATCAGTGTGACATTAACAGGAATTCCCTGAGATGAAAAAGATTTACATGCTTTAAGACCATCAGGAGTCATTGGAACTTTAACAACAACATTATCACCGTATTCACGAAGACGTTTACCTTCTTCCATCATTCCAGAGTATTCAGTACTAACAACTTCTAAACTTACATCACCTTGAATAATTTTTGTGATTTCTTCCATAGCATTTTTTGGATTACCACCTTCTTTAGACATCAAAGAAGGGTTAGTTGTAATACCATCTAACAATCCCATATCATTAAATTTTTTTATGGATTCTAAGTTAGCAGTATCAAGAAAAATTTTCATAATTTTTTATTCCTAAGTTCTTTTGCTTGTTTTGCCATATTAAAAGATGTAATACCGTGCTTCTCTAAAAGTAAAGGAATTTCAGAATCACGTGCAGATTCCCCAAACATATCTTGGGCTCCAATTCTTTTGATAGGTACAGGATAAGATTCAGAAACAGATTCAGCCACAGCTGATCCCATTCCTCCCAAAATATTATGCTCCTCAGTAGTAACAATACAGCCAGTCTCCCGTGCTGCCTTTTCTAAAATTTCACTATCAATAGGTTTGATTGAAAACATATCTAAAACTCTACATGAAATTCCATCTTGCTGCAACATCTCTGCTGCCTCTAAAGCCATTCTAACAGTAATTCCGCATGCGGCAATAGTACAATCAGAGCCATCTTTCACAGTAATTCCTTTTCCAATTTTAAATTCTTGAGATTCTGAATGTACAATAGGTACTTTTGATCTTGCCATTCTCATGTAAAATGGTCCATATTCAGACGCCATCAACTGGGTTAATTTTGAAACAGAAATAGTATCAGCAGGAATAAAAACTCGAAAATTTGGAATTACTCGCATTATTGCAATATCTTCAATTTGTTGATGAGAACCACCGTCAGGTCCAACAGACAACCCACCATGAGATGAAACTAATTTTACATTCAAACCTTTTTTTCCTAATGGAGAAGGATATGCAATATTATTTCGAATTTGATCAACTGCTCTTCCGGGTAAAAATATAGCATAAGTACTTGCAAAAGAAATTTTTCCCGATACAGCTAATCCAGCAGAAATAGTTACAAGATTTGCTTCAGCAATACCGACATTAAAAAATCGGTCAGGAAATTGTTTTCCAAATCCTGAAGTCTTTAAAGAATCAGTTGTATCAGCACCTAAAACAACAACATTAGGATTGTCATGTCCAAGTTGAATTAATGACTTTGAATATTCTGAACGCATATCAGTCATAATAGGATCATTCAAAGATATCCAGACTCCTGCGCAATTTTTTTAATTTCTTCTTGTTTTGCACCAATTACATGTAATCCAATCCATTTATTGACTAAATCAGAACCTCCCAGTTGATTTGCTTTATCAAGTAACATACGTCTACGTGATTTTAAAACTGCATTTCTGAAATCTTTGATTGCAGATCTTACATCTTGTTGTCCAACAATAGCACCGCCACCAACAAATGCACGTGCGCCGTCAGCAAATACCGAACCAATATTTTCAAGATTTACACCACCATCAGCCTCAATGCAACCTGAAAAATTATTTTCGTTAAGAATAGAATTTAATCGACTCATTTTAGAATGAGTTTCCTCAATGTATTTCTGACCAGATTTTCCGGGAATAACAGACATTACGATTAGTTGATCTAAGCTAGACAAAAATTTGTAAGACCATTCAGGTAATTCAGTATCAGGATTAATTGCGAATCCAACACCCACTTGATGTTGTTTTAAAATATCATGAATTTCTCCAAAACTGGATTCATCAGTTACTTCAGCATGAACTGTTACAATATCACTTCCAGCATCAATGTAATCTTTAACATGTTTTACAGGATCGTTAATCATCAAATGAGTGTCAAATGGAATTACAGTTAGAGGTCTTAATTCTTTAATTTTAGCATGATCAAAAGTTTTAGTTGGAACGAATTGACCATCCATCACATCAAGATGAATTAAATCAGATCTTCCAGTTACACATCGCTTAACTTCATTTTCTAAATTAGACATGTCACCGGCAATAATAGAAGGAGCAATTAAAAATTGAGAATCTAATTCAGAGTTAATTATAGGGACAATATCAGAATCAGGTGCCTTGCCATGCCACTGAGGGTTATCTTCCATATGTTCCAAAGACTTTCCTTTGATAGTTCTTGAGATAATTATTGTAGGAACTCCTTTAGTGGCCTTAGCTTTTGTAATTGCCGCATCAATTTGTTCAACTCTATGTCCATCAATTTCAAGAACATTCCAACCAAATGATCTCCATTTATCACCAGTCTTCCACCGAGATGCATCTTTCCACATTTCAGAAATATCATCACCATCTAATTTTTCATCCAGTGGCATTATTTTTTCAGTGTAAGAATCTTGTTGAATAAAATTTCTGTCAAGAAAAGCAGTTAGGTTATCAACTTTATATTTAGAAGCAGTCATGGCAGCTTCCCAAACTTGACCCTCATCAGATTCACCATCACCAATAATTGTATAGACATGATGATCTTTTGAATCAATTTTTGCAGCAAGAGCAATTCCTATAGAATAAGACAATCCAGTTCCAAGCGAGCCACCACAGAATTCAACACCAGGACATTTTAGATCAGGATGTCCTTGTAATCTACTACCAAATTTTCGCAAAGTTTCAATTTCAGATTCTGGAAAATATCCTGCAACTGCCATATTAGAAAACAAACCAGGTGCAGCATGGCCTTTTGATAATACTAACCGATCTCTATCCACCCATTGAGGATCTTGAGCATTAAACTTCAAATGTTTGTTAAACAAACAACCTAAAATTTCAGCCATGGAGAAAGAACCACCAGGATGACCAGAGCCTGCAGTATTAGTTGCTTTAATTACTAATTTACGAGCTCTCAGAACATTTTTTTTAATTTGATAATAATTAAGACCCAATAGATCAATTACTCATAAATCGAATAAAAATCTACTTCTGTAAAATTTTAATTTGATCGCAATTATCACTAAGTATGGAAATTAAAGAAGAAATTCCAATTGTACTTTTTGATGATCAATGTTATGTTTGTATAAAATTTGCAACTATTGTTAATTTTTTAGCAAGAGGTCAAATTACAATGGTAGGGCATTATTCAAATTTTGGAATAAAAATTAGGAATGAAATTTTAGATCAATCAGCATTAGAGATGTTTTGGTTTATTGATGAAAAAAGAGCAAGTGGAGGAAGAGCAGCATTATTTCCATTAATAAAATCAATTTTTTCTACAAAATCAACAAAAAGAAAATTTACTCAACTTGACAACATATGTAGTAAAGACTGTAAAACGGTTAAATCTGTATTTGTAAGATCATTTACTCTAATTACAAGTAGTAAAAAAATTGATTTATAGAAAATCTAAATAATGCTTTGAAAATAGAATTTCATCATGAAGATTAATTCAGATAATTTTGGTAAAAAGAAAACAGAACTTCTATGTGGATTTGTATTAGAAGATTCAAACAAAGTTTTAGGATTACCTAAATTTGATACAAAAATATCATCATCAATTAATCAATCCATAAAAGATATGAACGGTGTACTAGGAAAATTAACAATTATTCCAATACCAGGCAATAAACGAGCTCAAAGAATTCTACTTGCAGGAATCGGTAAGAAAGAGAATTTGACAAACGATACTATAAGATTTGTTTCAGGAAAAATTGCACAAAAAGCAAGAGAATTAAAATTAAAAGAATTTTCAATTATTACACCACCTACATTTGTATGGAATTCAATTTCAGCAGTTTCTCAAATTATAGAAGGTGCCAAAATATCATTATACAAATTTGATAAATTCAAAGATGTAAAATCAGATAAATCACCAGACCTTACAATCATAGTTTCTAAATCAAATGAAAGCTCAAAAGCAATCAAAGTTGCTGAAATAATATCAGAAGGCGTAATATTTACTAAAAATATAGCAAACCTACCTCCAAACGAATGTACACCTACAACATTAGCAAATTTTGCTAAAGAGATTTCTAAAAAGAACAAAATGAAATGTACTATTATCTCACAACCAGAGTTAAAGAAAAAAGGTTTTGGAGGAATTACAGCAGTAGGTAAAGGAAGTAAAAACGAGCCTAAACTAATTACAATAGAACATAATCATGGACCTAAAAGTCAAAAACCAATTGTTCTAGTTGGAAAAGCTGTAACATTTGACACAGGAGGAATTTCATTAAAACCAGGTCAAGGTATGGATGAAATGAAATTTGATAAATGTGGAGGTTGTACAGTTTTAGGGATTATGAAATCAGTTTCAGAATTAAAATTACCAATTAATGTAGTAGGAATTATTCCATCAGTAGAAAATATGATAGGTGGAGAAGCATATAGACCTGGAGACATTATAAAATTATACAATGGAAAAACAGCAGAGATTCTAAATACAGATGCAGAAGGCAGATTAATTTTAGCAGATGCGTTAGCATACGGAGAAAAACAATATGCTCCAAAAGCAATTATTGATTTTGCTACTTTAACAGGAGCATGTATAGTTGCATTAGGAAATAACGTAGCTGCAATTGTATCAAACGATAAACAACTAACAAAAGAAATTACAAATTCATCTAAAACTACAACAGAAGAAATTTGGGAATTACCATTAACACAAGACTACATGGACATGATAAAATCAGATGTTGCAGACATTAAAAATGTCGGAATTGGAAAAGCAGCAGGAACTATTACAGCTGCTGCATTTTTGAAAAGTGCAATCAAAGATACACCATGGGTACATTTCGATATTGCAGGTGTTGCATGGACTCAGGGGGCAGCTACAAAACAAAAACCATACAATCCAAAAGGAGCTACAGGTTTTGGAGTAAGATTGATTTTAGATTATTTACAAAAATTATAAAATTAATAACCCCTGCTATTTCTATCAGGCTTACTAACATTTGGATTTCTCCAACCATGTTTTTCCATCATATGATTTAGTAATCTAATGTCATTATCAGATTTTTCTCCACAGACGCTACAATTTGGCATTGAAATCAATTCAATCCAAGGATGTGGATATTAAAAGATTGATTAATAATTGAAAAATGCCAGCACTATTGCTTCCCAACAGCTCTCGCATGTTAGTAACACAATAGCGCTATCAGGTTTGACTTCTAAGTTCGGAATGGGATTAGGTCGCACCCTGACGCTATGGCCGGCTTGAAAACTATTCAATAATTCTTATCTATTAAGGTAACGAAATATTTCAAATCAACTCAAAATAGGTATAAAGCAAAGAAAATATCGAATTACAATCATGACACATAGAGTTGCAGTACTGGATCAGGATTTATGCCAGCCACAAAAATGCGGATTAGAGTGTATAAAGTATTGTCCAGTCAACAAGTCAGGTGCAGAATGTGTTACAATTAATGAAGTATCAAAAAAAGCCCAAATTGATGAGGATATTTGTAACGGATGTGGAATATGTGTCAAAGTATGTCCATTTGATGCAATAACAATTGTAAATTTAGCAAGTGAATTAGCTACAGATAAAATTCATCAATATGGAACAAATTCCTTTAGATTATACAAATTACCAACTCCAAGAAAAGGAGAGGTTGTAGGGTTATTGGGTAGAAATGGAATGGGAAAAAGTACTGTAGTCAACATACTTTCTGGAAAACTAAAACCAAATCTTGGAAGATATGAAGATCCACCAGAGTGGAATGAAATTTTTAAACATTATAGTGGAACGGAATTAAAAAATCATTTTCAAAAAATAGAACAAAATCAAATCCGTGCTTCAATAAAACCGCAACAAATTCATCGTCTTGCAGAAGCATTTGATGGAACAGGAAATGAATTACTTGATAAATATGATGAACGAGGAGTAACCAGAGAATTAGTTAGAGAATTAGGATTACAAAATTCTATGGAAAAAAGTTTGAAAGAACTTAGTGGTGGAGAACTACAAAGAATTGCAGTTGCTGCTGCTGCATCAAAAGATACAGAGTTTTACTTTTTTGATGAACCATCATCATACAACGATGTATATCAAAGAATAGGGGTTGCCAGAGTAATACAAGGTTTAGCAAAAATTGGAAAAAGTGTAATGATTGTAGAGCATGATTTAACATTACTTGATTTTCTCAGTGATTATATCGAAGTGTTGTATGGTGAACCAACAGCATATGGAATCGTATCAAATATTTTATCAACTAAAATTGGAATCAATGTTTTTCTTGACGGATATTTACCAAATGAAAATGTTAGATTTAGAGATAAAAGATTCTCTATGGACGTATCATCATCATCTACAGATATTTTCCAAGAAGGTAGTGATGTTGTAATTTATCCAAAACTTGAAAAGAAATTTGATTCATTTTCAGTAACAATTGAGCCTGGAAGAGTACGAAAAGGTGAAGTTTTAGGAATAATGGGTGCAAATGCACTTGGAAAAACAACCATGATGAAAATGATTGCAGGTGTTGAAAAACCAGATATTGGTTCAATTGATAAAAAAATAAAGATAGCATACAAGCCACAATACCTACAAAATGATAGTGATGTTGAAGTTATAGCACTTTTAGAAAAAGCAAGTGGAGGTCCTATTGAAGGTAGTCAAGAAGAAGAACAAATCCTAGATCCATTAAAAATTAGAAAATTATACAATAAATCGATAAGAAATCTATCAGGTGGAGAACTACAAAAAATTGCAGTTGCATCATGTTTAATTCAAAAAGTAGATCTGTATGCGCTAGATGAACCTTCAGCATTTTTAGATGTAGAAGATAGAATTGCAGTTGGAAAATTTTTGCAGAAATTTGTTCGCTCGTATGGAAAATCAGCAATTGTTATAGATCACGATTTGCAATTAATGGATTTAGTGTCAGATTCAATGATAATATTTGAAGGAGAGTCAGGAAAAGCAGGGTTAGCTACAGCACCAATGCCAAAGCATGAAGCAATGAATAGATTCCTAAAATCATTAGATATGACATTTAGAAGAGATGAAAAAAGTCTGAGACCTAGAGTAAACAAAATAGAAAGTAGATTAGATAAAGATCAAAAATCATCTGGAAACTTTTACTACAAACATTGACTCGAATGCTAAAAAATTCATTAGAAAATATATTGACATCAGAAGAAAGTGATGAATTAATTTCTGCATTTGATCAAATTGGAAATATCATCATAGTCAGAATACCTGAATCCTTACTATCTAAGAAAAAAATTATTGGTGAAACATTACTTAATCAAGTAAAAATTGTAAAAAGTGTATTCTATCAATCTTCGCCTGTAGAAGGGGATTTTCGTACAAGAAATCTAGAGATTCTTGCAGGAGAAGACAATACAGAAACAGAATACAAAGAATTCAATTGTAGATTTATTGTAGATGTTGCAAATGCGTTTTTTTCACCGCGTCTTTCAACAGAAAGAGAAAGAATTGCAAAATTAACTCAAGAGGGAGAAACAATGGTAAACATGTTTGCGGGTATTGGCATGTTTTCAATAATGGCTGCAAGAAAGAAAAAATGTACTGTATACAGTATTGATTTGAACCCAGTAGCATCAAAACTTTGTGAGAAAAACATGGCATTAAACAAACTTGCTGGCAAAATAATTTCAATTAATGGTGATGCATCAAAAATCATCCAAGAACAATTAATGGATAAATCAGATAGAACGTTAATGCTATTACCAGAAAGATCGGATGAGTTTTTAGATTCAGCAATAAATACAACAAAGAGTGGAGGAATTATTCACTATTATTCCCACATGCATGCAGATAAAAAATCAGAAGCTGCAAAATTAAGTGAAGAACATTATCTAAAAACAACATCAGTCAAATCAGAAATTTTGGGTTCAAAAATTGTAAGAGCGGTAGGTCCTAGATATTATCAAACAGTAGTGGATGTAAAAATTACTAAATAGGTGAATCATCAGATGATGTAATTGTTGCAGATGTAGGTTTTTTTGTTGCAACTACATATCCAATCCAAGCAATCATTGCAAGAATACCACCAACTGCCATTAATACAGATAATTGTAAAACAATTGGAGACCATTCAGATAACATGAGTAAATAGGCATAAACAAAGAATGTACCTATGCAAAGTGAGAAAAGTAAAACACCCAGACTCCTGCGCTTATCCATATGAAAAAACTTTCGCTGACTTATTTATCGGTTATCTTCTCAAAACTTCTTTCTAATACCAATAATTACTATGGCTGGAACTCCCAGATACATTCCCAAGTTCAATGCGATGACAGATAATCCAAGTCCTAAAACTGTTGATTCTGATTCAGCATTCTCCATTAAGGATAATGTGGAAATCATTGGAGTAATTGCAAGTTTTACTATTTCTTTGAATAATGGATTTTCACGTTCATAATCTGCAATAACTGGACTAAATGAATAGTAAATGTCATTGAACATTGTCATGAATTGTGTACCTGATTTTGTTTGTAACAATTGATTATCTCTTAGTTCTCGTAACTGTTGAACTTCAGTTGACATTTCTGAACCGTATGTTGCTGTTGCAATTAGACAACCACCACCATTACCAGATTTTACACTAGTTGTTTCTGTTGCAGATTCAGTCGATATATTTTGAGAAAAAGTTGAAACATCAGTCCATTCCTTTAGAGTATAATCATTAATGTGATTTGCAATTAACATCGTACCCTCCATAAAATTATAATCATCATGATAAATTGTAAACTCACCAGAAGTTGTTTCACCCAATACTGTTGCAGTGTCACCATTACTTACAGAGATTGTAACTTTACCAGGAGATTCAATAAAAATTGTTAATGGTTTATCGGGAGTAGGGATTTGATAAACATCTTCATCTAAAAACACCAAGACAACACCAAAAGCAGTTGATGATGATCCAATCATGATCATAACTGCAAATACAATAATTGTTATAACTTTCAATCTACTTCAATCGCCATCAAATATGCAGATTCACCATCACGGTAATATGCATTTAGTTCTAGTCTAATTACAAATCCAAGTTTTTCATAAAGACGAACAGCATCAGTGTTACTACATCTAACTTCTAGATAAAATTCATCACAATTCCTAGCTTTTACACCAATTACAGATTCTTCAACAAGAGCTTTGCCAATTCCTTTTTTTCTATGCTCATCAAGAACTGCAATTGATACGACATGCCCTTTTTTTACAAAACCTAGTTTCTTAAAATTTGAAAATCCAAATTCAGTTTTACACATTTCATAACCAACAATCTTACCATCTATTTCTGCAACCAAAAATGCTTCAGGTAATTCCTTCAATAATGATTCATAGAAATAGTCAGAATAGTGTTCAGGTAATGTTTTTAGATTAATTTCCATCACTGAAATTAGATCGCTTGGAGCTGCTCTACGTATACTGCAGTCACCTAATTGTCTCAAAATTACTTGCACAACATACCATAAAACTATCAATATTTAATTTTAAACAAAAAGGTGATTAATGGAATAGGAGTATATGAAATGAATGGAAGAAGATTCTCAAGAAAATATTATTTCATTGGTTAATTCAATTTTTAATGTAGGTGAGTTTACAAAAACAGAATTTACATTAGAATTTAAAATTACAGATATAGAATTTCAAACAAAATTTGAAGATTTAGCAAGAGAGTTAGAAAATATGAGTTATGTTTGTAAATTATTAAAAAAAGATAATGAGATTTATGTTCAAATTCAGAAATTTACCATAAAAAAAGCTAGAAAATTACTTAATGCAACGTGGACACCGAGATTTTTGTTTGTAATTGTAATATCATTTGTAATGATTGATGGTTACTATAGAACATCTGGAACAAACGCTATTGTAGAAATTGGAGATCCATTTCAAATGGCAATTGTTTACACACTTGCTCTATTAGGAATTTTAGGAACACATGAGCTTGGACATATTATTGCAGCAAAGATGCACAGGTTAAAAACAAGTTGGCCATACTTTATTCCAGGTTTACCAGTTATTGGAATTCCAACGTTTGGTGCATTCATTCAATCAAAGGGATTAACAATTAATCGAAGAATTTTATTTGATGTAGCTATTGCAGGACCAATTGCAGGACTTGTAATTACAATGATAGTTTCACTGTATGGAGCATATACTGCACCAATTTTAGATCAAGAAATAGCTGAAGGATTATTTGCAGATAAAATACTAATTGAATGGGAACAAGGAGAACCATTACTAATGACTGCAAGTTTAGCAGTATTTGGAAAAGGAGGTCCAGGTCATGAAGTGATCATGACACCGGTAATGTTTGCAGCGTGGATTGGGTTTTTAATTACATTTTTGAATTTACTTCCAGCATGGCAACTTGATGGTGGACACATGGCAAGAACTCTTTTAGGTCAAAAAATTCATAGATATGCAACGTATGGAAGTATGTTAGTACTGGTTTTACTAAATTTTTGGCTTATGGCAGTCTTAATTTTAGTAATGTCAACCAAAAATCCAAGTGCAACTCCACTTGATGATATATCTCCAATTACAAGAAATAGGAAAATTGCATATATTGGAATTATAGTATTAGCATTTTTGTGTGCACCACTACCATCAGGATTATTTTCAGGACTTTTACCTTAGAAAAAGTCTAGCACCATCATTTACTACAGCAACTTTTTGTCTAGCACCCTGTGTTTTTAAAATATAATCCATAGAATATTTTATTCCAGGTAAAGAAATCATGTCAAGTTTCTTTACATAAAATTCAGGTAAAATAGAAACTAATCCAATTTGAAAGTTTTTTTGTATTTCTGAAAGAAAAAGTAAATCTTCCATTCCATCAACATATTTTGTAGGATTTCGTAATTGTTCCAAAGTTAATCTATCTTCAATGTATTGTTGAATGGCATCAGAACCTAAGCCACCTTTACATTCAGCAACTAAAATTGCAAGGCCATCTTTTTTAATAGCATTTGAACAATTCCAAAGTGAAGATAAAGAATGGCCCAAAGTGTCATTACTTGCATCTTTACCAGTACTCATTATCATGGTTTTATGTTGGCCAATATCTTTAATCGAATTTAATTCTAAAATTTTAGTAGTAGAAAGAGTTTGAGAAGGATGACCAATGGTGAAGTCAATTATTCCTTCAGAATTTGAAATAATTTCAATTGCTTGAATTTCAAAATTATCGACAAATTTTTTTGCTTCAGTTAAACTTTCAGTGTATTGTCCAGGAGTAGGAAGATTACCTTGTCTTTTTGCATATGCTGAAAGCATAGATTCTGTACCGAATTTTTTGATAAGTCGTGTTGCAATAGTTTCATAACCAAATAGTCCATCAAACCCCATTTCTCCCATAAATACAAGGTTAGTATTAGAAATATCAACATCGTCAAATTCGTTAATTGCACTACCTTCAGGTAAACCAGACTTGACTAAATTTAGAATTTTTTTCTCAGCTAGTATTTTAGGAAATGGTTTTGATTTTTGTTCACATAATGTGAATAATGATGAGATAATTTTTAGGATAGATTTAGAATTATGTAGTACGACCAATTCCATTGGTTTGGATAAATCAAGTGTATTGAGTTTCTCATTAATTGCAAAATCATCCATAATTTTGCCATCAGAATCAATTTTTTGCTCTAAATTTTCAGCTTTTATGTCCAAAACTACGTCTGTAATCCCATAATTCAACCAAATTTCAGGCATAATAGATAGTAAATACAAACTAAAATAAATCCAATGTAGTGAATTTTGATATGGAGTTTGTGAAAGAATTTGTGACCTTTTTACATGAAAAGGAGATAATAAAATTTGGAGATTTTACACTAGCCAGTGGAAAAAGCAGTTCATACTATGTTGATTTAAGATTAGTTCCGAGTTATCCTCGTGAATTTAGAATGATGGTAAAGTATCTTGAAAATCAGATTACAGAAGATGTAGGATTAGATAATTTTGAAAGTATTGTTTCAGTTCCCACAGGGGGATTAGTAATTGCATCAGCATTAGCAATTGAAACAGTAAAACCACTAATCTACGTCAGAAGTAAACCAAAAGATTACGGTACTTCAAAATCAGTTGAAGGGAAAATTCATGATGGAATGAAAGTTGTCATGATAGATGATGTTGCAACTACAGGCGGTTCAGTTGTAAACGCAATCAAATCACTAACTGAGGTAAATGTTACAGTAAAAGATGCATATGTGATTGTAGATAGAATGGAAGGAGCAGATGAAGCTCTTACAGAACAGGGAGTGAAGATGCATTCAATGTTAAACATACTACAAATTACAGAAATATTATATGAACAAAAAATGATTGATGTCAATATTTTAGATAAAGTAAAAAAACAGATTAGTAAGTAAATTATGGCAGCTCAGACAAATGCCTTCCAATCATCAATTTCAGATATAACTCTGATTCTTCATTGCAGCCAGCAATTTTTGTATACACTCATTTTAAAACTAATTGAAAATAATGGGCCCGATGGGCTTCGATCCCATGGCTCACCGGTTATGAGCCGGTTACTCTACCAAGCTGAGTTACGGGCCCTAAAGTACTAAATTTTTTTTGAGGTATAAAATGTTATGAGATTAACAGTACTGATCATAGCAACTATCAAGTAAAAGATTTTGTGCTGAAACAGATTTTTCAGCAATTTCAATTAGATTACTTGTATCAACATTAGATTTTTCCAAAATGTTTCTCCATGATGCTGTATGTCTAATATCAGCTTCAGTATGGAGTTTAAAGTATTCAGTTGCTTCATCACTAGTTATTTTATAAAATTCAGATAATCCATCCAATTTTGTTTGACTAATTTTAGGAATCTCTTTTTCAAATGCATACATTGCACAGGCACCACCATCAAAAGTATTCATTAATTCAGTCAAATCAAATACTGCTTTCTGAGTTTTATCGGATCCAGAATATGAAATTAATTCATCTTCAGAAATACCAAGTTCTCCTGCAAAGCTAATCCAAGGTTTAATGTGATCAGATTCTTCTTGTTGATTTTCAGTTAATTCAGCAATAACAGAATTAGGTGCTTTTTCAATAATAGGTGTCATAAATTTAGGAACTGCTTTTACAAGTTGGAAATATTCCTTTGAATATCCGGCTAAAGATTCCTGGGTTAATTTACCATCAGACCACATTTGGTAAAATGGATGTTTAAGTAAACTTCTTGCTTCAATTATTTCATCAATTCTTTGAATTAGGCTCATAACTATTGCCTAAATTTTCCAATACAAAAATCTTTGTTGTGTACAAAAGATTTTATGATCTAAAATAAGAATTATCATGGGTTCCTGTGGTGTAGTCCGGTCAAGCATTCTGCCCTTTCAAGGCAGAGATCCCGGGTTCAAATCCCGGCAGGAGCACCAAGATTTAATTACTAATACAAGGGTTTTTGATCAATTATCTTGGATAGAAAAAATATTGAGATTAATCCATTACTTGAGACATATGGAAAATATATTGAAAAAATAGATCAAGCGTTAGATAGAGAACTTGCATTATATTCAGAATCAGAATTTATCGAACCTCTAAAGTATTCATTAGAAGGTGGAAAAAGAATCAGGCCAATTATTTTGAATTTGGCTGCTGAAAGTATCGGTAAAATAGATGAAAATGTGTTATCAGCCTCTTGTGCAATTGAATTTTTACATATGGAATCAATTATCCATGATGACATCATAGATGATGAAACTATGAGAAGACAAAAGGATCCATTTCATGTTAAATATGGATATAACACAAGCGTATTAACAGGAGATTTTGTTTTAGGATTAATTCTTGCAATATCATCAAGATTGGATAATGTTAGAATTACAAAAGACTTGGCAACAGCTGCAATGTTAATGAGTGAGGGTGAAATGATTGAAGGTAGATTAGAAGCTAGCGGAGATATCACATTTGATGATTATCTAAAAGTCATAGAATACAAAACTGCAATTGCATTTGAAGTTGCATCTAGAATTGGAGGTATAATTGCAAATGGAACAGAAGAACAAATTGGAGCATTAGCGGAATATGGAAAAAATCTTGGAATTGCATATCAGATCAGAGATGATTTATTGGATTGGAAAGATGAGAAAAAATTATTTAATTTACTAATTAAGAAAAGTGTAGATCCTAGAGAGGGATTTAACAAAATGGAAGAGTTGTTAAAAGAATATTCTGAGAAAGCAAGAATATCTTTAAGAAAAATTCCAGACAATGATGCAAAAATGAATTTAGAAAAATTAATTAAATTTACTTCGTTTAAGGCATAATTCCTAAACCAATTACAGGGGTTGCAAATTCTACAAATTTAGAAAAATTAATTAAATTTACTTCGTTTAAGGCATAATTCCTAAACCAATTACAGGGGTTGCAAATTCTACAAATTTAATTAATGGATCTGGATAAACACCAAATCCAATTAAGAATATTGTTGAGAATATCATAACTGCCATAACAGATTTTGGTTCAACAACTCTCTTTTGAGTTTCTCCTTCAAAGTACATCTTTCTAGTTAACCAACCATAGTAAGCAAGTGACAATGCACTGTTTAATACGCCTGCAATTGCAAGCCATGGTGCCCACCATAATACAGAACCTGCATCTAATGCACTACCAAATAACATTATTTTACTCCAAAATCCAGAAAGTGGTGGAATACCAGCTAAAGCAAATAATGCAATTACCAAACCTAAAGCAGTGATAGGCATTCGTCTTCCAAGTCCTTGTAGTTTATCGATATGAGTTACTGCAAGGGTTGTAGCAATTCCTGCAATTGCAATAAATGCAGCGCCTTTCATTACAGCATGATTCATAATTTGATACATAGAACCTTGTAAACCAAGAGAAGTATGTGGTGCAACTGCAAGTCCAATTAGGATATAACCTGCATGTGCAATACTAGAGTAAGCTAACATTC
>Ga0209402_10002592_pt1 | contig 17846 bp, 14 predicted proteins | sample ArcticOcean_MG_C_3_FD_187437 | JGI IMG/M metagenome (GOLD analysis project Ga0209402, IMG submission 187437) | Marine microbial communities from western Arctic Ocean - ArcticOcean_MG_CB8_126 (SPAdes) (version 2) | ecosystem: Environmental > Aquatic > Marine > Oceanic | place: Arctic Ocean... | reverse complement strand
TATCCAATAAAAATGATATGAGCATTCTTTATCAAATGGCATTTTTTCTTCTAATGAAATTTGTTCAAAATATTTTTTAGCATTTTCTTTTCTTTTCAAATTTCTTTTATCCAATTTTTTCAATTGCTCTATTCCGATAGCAGCTGAGAACTCATTCATATAATAATTCCATCCAATATTTTTGACATCGTAATCATCTCCTTTTCTATTACTAATTCCACACCATCTCTTTTCTTTTAGAATTTTTGCAATTTTTTTATGATCATTTGTATTAATAGCTATTAAACCTCCTGTTGGCATTGCTAAATTTTTAACAGGATGAAAACTAAAACATACCAATTCCCCATGACTACCAATTTTTTTATTTTGATGTGATGCACCAGCTGCATGTGCTGCATCCTCAACAAGAGAAATTTTATTTTCTTTACAAATTTTTGAGATACTTTCTAAATTTGATGTTAATCCTCCGAAATGCACTGGTAAAATTATCTTAGTTTTTTTAGAAACAACTTTTGCAATTTTTTCAGGATCTATACATAATGTATTTTCATCTATATCAACAAATTTTGGAATTCCTCCATTTTCAATTACAGCATTTGCTGTTGATACAAAAGATAAAGATGGAATGATAACTTCTCTATTTTTTATATCATACATAGATAATGCTAGATTAAGAGCCGCAGTACCACTATTTACTGCAACACAACTTTTAGAATTGGTATACTTTCCAAATTTTTCTTCAAATTTTTGTACATCTCCTCCACCTGCACCTGATGCCCAAAAATGACTATCTAGAATTCGTTTAATTGCATTTTTTTCTGATTTATCAGTAACTGGATCAAATAATTTAATTTTTTCCATTTAAACTTCCTTCTTTTTGTTTTGATTTAACATATTGTTTATCTTTTTTTAAACTAGATTTATACCCATCATGTTTAATATTTTCATTGATTTTAAATATTTCAGGCTTTTGTTTGTACAATTTAATTATATCTTGAATTAATATTGGTCTTCTAGAAATATTTTTTATAATTTCTTTTACTAGTTTAAGATCATCTATTTCATCTACAGTGTATCTAAGATGAGAAAGATTTTTTTGATGTGTAATGTTACTTAAAAAAAATTTATTTTGTGGATCACGTATAAATGGTGTAACGTGTTCTCTTTCAGAAGGTTTTTTTGCATTTTGCCAAGCTTTTTCTAATATTCTAAAAGAAAAAACTTCAACTTCTGTCCCAAAGGGGAATGTTCTTTTTAGTGTATTTGTTACCAAGTCATATTTTCCATTTTTATATTCCTCGACTGCTATGTCAATAATTTTTGGATCAATTAATGGATTATCTGCTGTAATCCTAACAATTGTATCTATAGAAAATTTTTTTGCACATTGATAAAATCTATCTAATACATCGTCTGATGATCCTCTAAACACTTCATATTTGTGTGAACATAAATAATCAGAAATAATATTATCTTCTTCTAAAATGGTTGTTGCTACAATAATTTTTTCAATATTTTTTGATGATTTTATTTGTTCAATTACATAGTCTAAAACTGTAAGATCATTATCAATTTTTTTCATTACTTTTTTTGGAAGTCGGGATGATCCCATTCTTGCTTGTATTATACATCCAATCATACTTGTTATCAATTTTATTATTTACTTATAAAATATTTATTTTTAATTCATAACTAATTTTATTCTAATAAATTCTTTATTTCATTCAATCCTAACTTTGGCACATATTTAATTTCACTTTTTGCTAATGAAATATCTGCTTCACTATATCGTATATCTCCGTGTTTCTCAGAAATATGATGTATGTCTAAATCCTTCCTTGATAATGATATCATAAATTCTGCAAGTTCATTTATTGTAATTGCTTTTCCACTAGCAATATTATAAGTTCCATTTTTTCCATTTTTTATCGCATCATAAATGGATTCAACTACATCATGAATTGATACAAAATCTCTTGTCTGCATTCCATCTCCAAATATCTTAACTGGTTTATTCATTGAAATTTCTTTAATAAATTTTGTAATTACTCCTGCATATTCAAATGATTGTCCAATTCCAAATATATTAAAAAATCTCAAAATAATACAATTCATATCATCATATTTTGAGATAATTTTTTTAATTTCTTGCTCCATTATTAATTTACTTTTGCCATATGGTGAAATTGGATTAGTTTTCATATTCTCATTTAATTTAATTTTAGGAAAACCTTCACCATATACTGCTGCAGACGATGCTACAATTATTTTTTTCACATTATTTTTTTTACAAGATTCAAGAACATTTTTGGTCCCATTAACATTAATACGAAATGTTTCAGTAGGATTTTTAATTGATTCATCTACTGAAATTTTAGCAGCTAGATGAATTACTATATCCTGATCTTTTGCAGCATTCAATATTTTGTCTGACTCTGTAATGTCCCCTTCAATCACATTCACACCTTCATTTTGAAGATTAATGATTGATTTTTTATCAGAATTAGAAAAATTATCAAAAATAGTAATTTTATTTCCTTTTTTTAAGAGATGAATTACTAAATGCCTTCCAATAAAACCCATTCCTCCTGTAACAAGAATTTTCATGTTTTTTTAAATAATTACATCTGTTATATGTCGTTCAATAATTTACATATCTAAATTTTTATTTTAAATTAGAATCTATTCTGTGTTTGATAAAATCTATTACATCAACTTGATCTACCTTTCGTTTTACTGTCAGAAATATACTTGAATAATCTAAAAAATAAATGAAATAAATTATTTTTGTTAATATATTTTCATTTTCACTTATAATTTCTTTATATTCTAAATTTTTAGATTCAAAAAACTCTTTCAAAATTTTCCATCTGTCTTTATTTGTATTTTAATCATCTTTACTTCTAAGTAAATTACAAATATGCTTGTTAAATTAAGTCATAAAGTACATATTGAAATCTTTAAAAAATTTTGGAACTTTAGCAATATCTGACACTATTTCAGGTGCAATTGGTAGTGTTTTTTGGTTATATTTAGCCTCATTTTTGACTATAAGTGATTATGGGGAAGTACAGCTTCTCATTGGCATTGCTGGTCTGGCTTTTGGTATTTCTCTAATTGCAAACAGTAACACAATAATTGTTTACGAAGTAAAAGAAAAAGGACTAGGAGGAACTCTATTTTTATTTTCTCTAATCATTGCAGCATGTGTATCAGTAATTTTATTCATCATATACTCAAGATTTGATATCATTCTTTTGACATTTGGAATGATTTGTGGTGAAGTATTATTAGGATATTTTGTAGGTAAAAAATTATTTTCTAAATATGGATTGTTTTTAATTTTACAAAAAGGATTAATGGTTTTATTTGCAATTGGATTATATTTTTGGATTGGAATGGAAGGCATAATTTATGGTATTGGAATTTCATATTTGCCAATACTTGCAGTATCAATCAATGTTCTAAAAAAACCTTCATTTAATTTTTTGATATTAAAAGAAAATTTTGGATTTATTTTTAATGTTTATGCTATTAGACTCGTAACTATTTCAAGAAGGAATTTAGATAAAATATTGATAGTTCCGATTTTAGGATTAGAAATATTAGGCGAATTTACGTTAGCGTTTCAAGTATATTTGCTAATGAATCTTTTTGCAAGTATATCATTCAAATTTTTATTAGTAAATGATGCTGCAGGAAAAAATTCAAATAAATTTAAAGTGATTATGTTGTTGATTTCAATTATGATCTCAGTTTTAGGAATTACTTTAGGGCCAGAAATTATTCCAATGTTATTCCCACAGTTTATCAATTCCGCTGAAATTATTCCAATTCTAAGTTTGGCATTAATTCCAAATATGGTCATCCTAATTATTTCATCAAAATTTTTAGGTAATGAAAAGAGTCGATTTATTATCGTAGGCACGTTGATACACGCAATTAGTTACTTGTTACTTGTTGTACTTTTAGGCTTAGAATATGGTTTATTTGGTATCAGTATAGGTTTTCTAGCAAGTTCAATAATTTATGCATGCTATTTAGTAATAATGTCTAAGACACAAAAAGAACTTTAATTTTTAAATGTATGAAAGTCAATTGTTTTCCATATTCGTTATCAAAATATTGATTATATGATTAATACCCATTAAATTATTAAATTTTATGTCGATGGAAATTTGGTCTTTATTCCTTACTATTGGATTATCTTATGGTATTATTGAATTTGTATTATTTCAATGGATTTTATACGTTAGAAAAAAATTCCAATGGTTGATAGTTTCAAAATATGATGAAAATCCTAAACTTTCCCAAGAAGGATTGGATAAATTTATTCCAGAAGGATATGATCCTCATATTGGCTGGATTCGTAAACCTAATACTACTAGGAAAGAACAAGGCAAGTTTGGGATTACAACATGGTCCATTAATGATAAAGGTGCAAGAACAAATCCTAAATTTGAAGAAAAAATTTCTAACATTTCTTGCTATGGTGATTCATTTACTTTTTGTAGACAGGTAAATGATGATGAAACTTGGGAACATTATATGTCAAAATTAGGAAATACAAATGTATTAAATTTTGGAGTTGGTAATTATGGAATCGATCAAAGTTTTTTACGATTAGAAAGAGAATTTCATAAGAATAAAACTGATATCGTAATATTAGCAGTTGTTCCAGATACAATCAGTAGAATTATGAGTTCATGGAAGCATTACTATGAATATGGAAATACTTTTGCATTTAAACCACGATTTATTTTAAAAAATAAAGAATTAAAATTAATTGAAAATATGATTAATGAAGAATCTAAATTTAAAACCTATGAAAACTATTTAGATAGAATTCAAGAAAGTGATTATTTCTATAAGGAAAAATTTAAGAAAGAAATACTTCATTTTCCATATGTTTTTACAATATTAAAAAATCTTAAACGAAATATTTCTATAATGTATTGGGTTACTATAATTGAATTATGGAAGAAAAAAGATAAAAATATTTCAAAAATAAAATGGAATGCAATGAAGATTATTATGAAAATTAATTTACAATGGAGGTTAAAATTATATAAAAATAAGGAAGCTACAAAAATACTAGAAAAAATTTTAGAAAAATATGTAAATTTTGCCAAAATTAATAATTTTATTCCAGTATTTGTATTTCTTCCTCAAAAAGATGATATTGCTTTCATTAAGAAAAAATATAATTTTTATCAAGAAATTGAAAAAAAATTATCCTTAATGGAAGGACTATGTGTAATTCCAGTTACAGATCAACTATTATCAAAAAATAAAATAGATGAGATTTATTCTGATGATAATGAATATGGTGGACATTTTTCAAGGGTTGGAAATCAAAATATTGCATCAATTATTCATCAATATTTGACTAAGATTAACAATAAATAAAATAAATTTTAGGAAATTTTTGTCATAATTTCATTATCGTTAAGATTACGAATTAAGCGCTTTTTTAGGTCTTGAACCACCAACAAACCTTCTTCATAGATATTATTAGTCTCCATAGGATCTTTTTCTAGATCATATAATTCCCATGTTTCAGGGGTATCATTATAGATCAATTTTTTTTTGTTTAATCTGACACAAAAAACATTATGTTTTCTAGCTGATGGCCATGGACCATATAATCCCCCAGTTTCAACAAACACTTCTCTTTCTTCACTAGATGGTTTTTCTATTAATGCAAACAAGCTTTTTCCTTGTAGTTTATCAAAATCTTTTCCTAGAGGAAATTCTGCTAATTCGGCAATGGTTGGGAAAAGATCTAATGTTCTACATTGGTCATTAATCGTTTTAGCCTCAATTCCTGGAATATGCAAAATTGAAAATACTCCAATTGTATAATCATATGTATAAACACCATAAAATTTTTCGCCTTTTTTTTCACCTATACTAATTCCATGATCAGTGAAAAAAATTACAATTGTATTGTCATAAATCTCTAATTCTTTTAATGTATTAAGAATTGTTGAAACATATTCATCACACGAAGGAAGATATGAATTAAACCTTTCATTATTTTCAGCTTGCGATTGAAAAAACTCATCATCATTATCTTTTTGTTTATATTTTGACACTATTGCCCGAACTAAATGTTTGTGAGTCTCAGTATAATGTAAAAAAACAAAAAATTTTTCTTTCTTAGATAATTTTTCTAATAATTCTTTATGTCTTTGTTTAAAATCTACAGTTGCTTCATCAAATAAATTCCATTCTTCAATTCCTTGTTTAGGTATTACTGATTCACTGATTATGTCACAACAAGTATAATATCCTGCCTTTTGTAAAATCTGAGGTAAAGTAGTAACAGTATCCTTTTTGAATTTAAAAATATTATAATATGCATTAACTCCATTTCTAGATGGATACATTCCTGAAAAAATTGCATGTAGTGCTGCAAATGTATATGGAGCTGCAGTAAACATATTTGAAAAATAAATACTATTATCTTTCAAAGTTTTTAATGATGGACAAAGATCAATTTTATCCTTTCTGAATCCATCTATGTTTACTAAAACAATATTATAATCTTTAATTGATTTCATAAAAGATCAAAGAAATTAATTTTTTATTAACTTAATGAATTTTAATAATTCATTTGATTCATATAATTTATTATATAATTGATAATCACTAAAAGAATCTAGTTCTAACCACCCATGTTCTATAGTAATTGCTTTTAATTTATGGCCAAAATTTATCATTCCTTGTAAGAGATCAGTCATGTATGACTGTTTAAAAGGGATTTTAGAATTTAGAGGATTTGAACCTATTTCAGCTATCTTTTTTGCATGTTTATAAAATTCTTTTAAATGTATAATTCCATTATTTTGAAACTTCATTAATCCGATATATTGACCCTGAATTTGTTCGAAATTTTTGGGTTTTTGACCGATATTAGTAATATATCCATCATGAAGAAGTAAACTTTCAGCATCTTCTAAAGGATTTTCAAATCGTACTTCCCAATATTCTTTCCAAGCTAAATCTACTACAACTGATATTTCGTATTCAGATCGAATTAATTTTTCAAGAATCATTTTATCAAAAATTATATCACCGTAAGAAATGATTGTTGATTCATTTAATTTTCCTTCTGCAGAAAATAGAGTTTCTATCATATTAGTTGTTTTGAAATTGGGATTATGAAAATAATTTATTCTGGGAAATTTTATCATATTTGCATTAAATCCTGTAACAATTGAAATATCTGTAATTCCTGCATTCATAAAAATTTCAATTTGTCTTTCTAGAATACTCTTTCCAAATAATTCAACTAATCCTTTTGGCTTTTCATTAGTTAATGGTTTAAGTCTTTTCCCTTCACCAGCTGCAAGAATTATTGCATTCAAGATAGATTTTTCCAAAAATCATCATCGTAAAAAATATGTTTTAAAATTAATTCATCATTTTTATTTTGATCTCTTTCAGGATGCCACATTACACCTAAAATTTTATGTTTGTTATGAAAAATCCCTTCAATTGAATTATCAAAAAATGTTCTAGCAAATACTTTCAAACCCTCCCCAAGATTTTCATCATTAATAATATTATTATGAAATGAATTTACTATAATCATTTCTGAGTTTAAATTTTCGGAGAAAATATTATTTAAAATTTTAATTTTATGAGGATTATTCACATGATCTTTAGATGAATTAGTTTTAATGATTCCATTAAAAAAATGATTGATCATTTGCATACCTCTACACACTCCAAATATGGGTAGGTTGTTATCAATACCATATTGAATTAGTTTTGTTTCAGTAATATCTCGTTCAGGATCATCTCCAATATTATCCCCCCCAGATAGAATAATTCCATTAATTCCAATATTATCTAAATATGATTCTACATTATCCAAAGTATTGGGAATAAAAATAGGAATTGAATTCAACTTTTTAAAAAATTCAGGCCAATCTTGACTTAACCCATCTCTTTTTTCTAAATAATTTTCTGCTTTAATTACACGAAGAGAAATTCCAATCTTACTTTCTTGATTATTCATTCTCCTTCTATCTAACATTATTTTATATAACCTAATGATTTTAGAACCTTTCTTTCTTCAATGTATTCATCACGATGTTTATGTTCTTGAATAAGTAATTGTTCATTTTTTGTGTCCAAAAGAACTTTAGATGAATTGATAATTTGTTTAAACAAAATTTCACCGCATCCTATAACTGCAGGTAATCCTACTTCTGCACATCGAATTGACATGTGAGAGGCCACTCCTCCATATTTTGTAATTAATCCTAAGGGATTTTTTGTAAAAATCCAATCATATCCAGGATCGGCATTTTCAATAACGACTATTTTATTTTCTATATCTTGTCCTTTTTGTTTAAAATGTTCTAAGAAAATTAATTCACCCGTGATTTTTTTTGAGGTAATAAAATTTGGTTTTGATAAAAAATACTGAACAAAATTAAAATCTTGTTTAGACGATAAGATTGGCGGTAAAATTAAAAACTTCGCTAAATTAGATTTTTTTATTTCTGATAGAATTTGTTTATGCCATTTTTGTTTTAATTTATTTTTGGTATATTTTTTATGAGAAAAAATTGAAGAAAGTGATAGATGAGACATATCGTACCTAGAAAATCCAAGTTCATTACCTGCATTTGCAATTAATTCAATTGCTTCACTAAGATCTTTAGTAAATTCAAATTTCAACTTTTCTCGTTGTATGATGGATTGTTCAACAAAATCTAAAAAATCAATATTAGTAAATTTTAATCCATGCTTTGAAAAAATATTTAGTAATTTATTTTTGTTGATTGTAATTTTAGATGTATTATTTTTTCTTAAAAATTTGACATTATCAAAAAAATCTTTTTCTTTGTCATATCTTGATGCTGTTATATCATATGTTCCAGGTCGTAAATGACCATATTTATTTAAAAACTGATTTTTTGAAATTTTATTTTTAGATAGTAAATATGTATCATTTTGAATTTTAGATAGTGGTGTAGAAATAGATTTCATGAAATTTTCAAGGAAATTATTTGGAATTTGTTTTTGGTTTTCTAGACTTTTCAGTAATACTGAGCTTATAAAAGAAATTCTTGCCATTGTTGAAAATGGAAGAGTTCCAAATTTACGACAATTTTTTAATAGTTTTTCTGCAGAAATTAGAGAATCCTTATAATTAGATTTAGAATTTAAATCTGAAAGTATCTGTTTCCTGTTTATAGATAATAGATTAATTGATTTTTCACATTTCTCTTGAATTTTTGGAAAAGAAGAAATAATTTTATTAGTAAAAATAATTAACGTATTTTTTATTTCTTGTATTTCTCGCTTAGTGAATTCTTTTTTTAATTCTTTTAATCTACTATCAATTACTAAATCATAACAAGTGAATAGAATTTTAAATTCAACTTTATCATGTAAATGAGGTTCCATGTTAAGTTTTTTAAGATAAAATTTCATTAATTTCTTTTTTTGTAACGAATTGAAGTCATTCGGTATTAATGAATTAAAACTTCCTCTCAAATCTACATATGGCTTATTCCCAAATTTAACCATTAAGGGATAGGGTTTGACATTTTGATATCCAATAATTGTTCTACTCTGGTGCCAAATTTTTTTCATGATTAAAAAATCATAAAGCGAATAATCTAGTAAATTGGGATGATCTCCAATTATTTCAGCAGGATTCCAGTCACTCATATCAGAAAAAATTGTATAATCTCCCGAAACATGTTTTTTTTTATTTAATAATGAAAATTTTTTCTTTTCTTTGATAATTAATTTTAAAATAGAATTATCTAATTTTACTGGAGTGTCATTAGATGATGATATGATTGGACGTACTTGAAAAATTATTATTGAATTTTTCTTAGTTATCCCAAACTCAATATCTAAGAAATTTGAACCAATTTTTAATTCAATTTCTTTAATTGATTCTATCAATTTTTTCCATTTTAATGGAATATATGATGCTGGAGTTTTTCTAAATAATTTACAAGTATTATTAATTGTCCCTTTAGTTACCCCTATGGTGGATGAGCCCTCTTCATAATTAATTACATAATATGGAGCTCCTAAATCAGGAGTTTTTGTAAATATGACTCCACTTGCCATAATATCGATTGCTTGTTTTTGAATTAAAATCTGATTATTTTTATTAAAATTTGTTTTCTCTTCATATGATCTTATTACTAAATTAATTGCTTTGTGAATTTTTAGTTTAGAATTAGAATGTATTTTTTGAATACTTTCGTAATTCCCTGCATTAGAATTTTCTATAGAATCTTCACCAACAGCTGAACTTCTTATTATTAACATTTCATTTAAAAATTTTTTTTGAATATCTGTTAGAATTTTATTTTTATCTGATTCCCATTGTTTTACAGTAAAATCAAAAATTTTTTCAATTTTTGATTTTTTTAGTTTGGAATTAAGAAATTTTAAAACATTAGATTTTGATGTAAAATAGTTTTCTTGTTGTATCATATTAGAATTTAATATTTTTTTTGTATATAAATATCGATGAATATAATGACAACATAATATTAGATATAACCAAGCTTTTTTAGTTCTTCAAATATTCTTTCTTCTTCCTTTACTGAAAAAGTATTTTGATTATCTGGCGTCAATTTTTCTCTCATTGAATTTAATATTTGCTCCATCTCATCTACTATTGGTTGATTTTTATCAACAATATTTATTTCTTCATTTGGATCTTGTTGAAGATCATAAAGAGTTACATCCTTTGTTGAATCCTCTCTAGATCTCCAATATTTGTAATTTGCAGTTCTAATCCCAATTATTTTACCTTCATATTTTGGTTCAACAACTTCATTTTGATTTTTCACCCATCTAACTCCAGTTTCAATATATGCTGGTAATTCATTTAGTGACTCTCCATTAACTAATGGAACAAGACTTTGTCCATCAATTTCATTACTTATACCAGAAATATTCAAAATATCCATGATTGTAGGAATAATATCTACTTGTCTTACTTGTTGAGAAATGATTTTATGATTTTGAATGTTATATCCACAAAAAATTAATGGAATACGTAGTAGTTCATCATACAAAACATTTTGTGCTCTTCCAAGCAATGCTTGCATTTGTTTTTCAGTTAATTTTTTTTGAATCTGATTCATACGATAATTTTTTTTAAAAGAATTAATCAAAGTGAATAATTTCAAACCTAATGGTTCCAAAATGGGAAATTTTTTCTTAATTTTTATTAAGAAAGGATTAGTTTTTGTTATTTTCCCCCAATTTTCAATTATAGGTATATGGTCACCATGATCAGAAGTAAGTATTAGAATGGTATTGGTAAGATCAATTTTATTTAATATGCCACCAATCGAAGAATCTATTGATGAAATCATTCTATCATACCGTGTTTCACCAAATTTTTCCAAATCAAATTCTTTAGGAATGTAAAATGGTGCGTGTAAATCCATTAAATGAATAAAGTAAAACCAAGGTTCTTTATTTTTTCTATTTAGTCTATCAATTATTAAGTCCTCAATTCCACCTACAAGTTGCAACCATGATTCACGTTTAAAGTATTCATATACATCTACTTTGGTAAATTTTTTTGTTACATCCAAAAAGATACGATAATTTGGAATGGTTGCATATGTGTTATAATTATTTTTTTTTAGTAATTGTATGTATTCTAATGTGTTAGGATCGATTTTATATTGTGTGCTACCAGTTCTATAAGAAAACTTTGCAGTAAACATACTGCCTATACCCAAACCAGTAGCATCTGCACTACTAATTGTTTGGTTAAACACAATTCCATTTTCAATTATTTTATCAATATTTGGAGTTATTGCACTTTTTTTATCTCCAAAAATTCTATCATGTCTTAGCGAATCAATAGAAAGTAATAATACATTTGGATTCATAGTTAACATAATTTTTGCTTAGGTAATAAATTGTATTAATTGATAATGAAGATATTAGACAAATAATTTATAATGTGTTTTCCAATAAATCCTGCACTTCTTGTAATTATAATTTTCATTTTAAATTGTTTTCATCTAACATTCATTGTTTATCTGTATTATTTTCATTTAGTTTATTTTTTACAAAATCTATTGCATCAACTGGTGTAGGATCTATTCCTAGATTTATTGCAAGAAATATACTTGAATAATCCAGTAGGTAAATCATACATATGATTTTTGTAAGTATATTTCCCTCTTTACTAATTATTTCTTGATATTCAATTTTTTTATATTCTAAATATTCTTTTAAAATTATCCATCGTTGTTTAGTTGTTTCTTGATCATCATAACCTCTAATTAAAATAGGTATAACATCTGATTTTTTTTCCCATGAAACTATTCCATTATGACTAGCTTCTATTACATTTTCAGTTAGTACATGTATTTTAGAATTTTCCTGAAGTGAATTTTTAAATCTAATTGCCACAGATCGTAATCCCAGTGGATAATAAATTACTGGAATTGTTTTAATCCAATTTGCTAAATCTAATGAAGGATTTCCATTTTTCAAATTTGAACTATTAATTTTTTTATTCAATTTTTTAATTTCTTTAATAGATTCATGTATGCCGTCTTCTTTTATTTTTAGTGTTTTATGTAAAACTTTCAATATTGTGTATAAGTAAGATGGTAAAGTTGCTCTCGGAGAATGAAATTTTGGTATAATTTTATATTTAATTTTATTTTCAATGCAATATTTTTCCATTTTTCCACCTGAACAAAATGCAATATTTTTACTTCCTAATTCTTTTGAAGATTTTAAAACTGCTAATGTTTCTGCACTATTTCCTGAAACACTTATTGTTACTACTAATGTATTCAATCTACTGTTTTTGGTAACACATACCCTTTAACCACATTTACATGAATTTTTTTTTTTGAAAGAATTGATTCAAAAATATCACCAATTGTACCTGATCCACCCATACCGGCAAATACTATGTGATTAATATTTTTAAAATCCTCACTTTTTATATCTAAATTAAATGATTTTTCAGCTATTTTGGGCCAATCGTCATAAATTTTAAAAATTTTTTGTAAATCAATTTTTTCCATTGTAGAAATATTCAATATTTCCAATTTTATGTTCATAATAAAATATCTATCTACACTATACTTTTCCTATTGATTTTTAAAAAGCCTAATTTTCTATTGAATTATGGAAAATATAACTGGTTTACGTACAGTAGAATGGAAAAATAATAAAGTCATAATGATTGAACAGACAAAATTGCCTAATGAATTAGTATTTGTTGAATATGATGATTTTAATCAAGTAGCAAATGCAATTAAAACATTAATTGTAAGAGGAGCTCCTGCAATTGGAGTATCTGGTGCATTTGGATTGGGATTGGCAGTTTTACAAAGTAAAGCAAATACTAGAGATGAATTAATTTCTGATTTAGAGAAAGCAAGAGATATTCTTTTTGCTACTAGACCTACTGCTGTTAATTTAGGCTGGGGATTAGAAAAAATTATGAATGTTGCAAAAACTGGTGATTCAGTTGAGCAAATTAGAGAATTAGTAATTTCTACTGCTAAAAAAATGGCTGATGAAGATATTGAAATCAATAAAACTATGGGGAAGAATGGCGCTCCTCTTTTTGATGATAATGATACAATTATGACTCATTGTAATGCAGGTGCATTAGCTACTGTTGCTTATGGAACTGCATTAGGTGTTATTCGCGCAACTAGAGAAAGTGGAAAAAATGTTAAAGTAATTGCAACTGAAACAAGACCTATTCAACAGGGTTCTCGTTTAACTGCATTTGAATTAAAACATGATGGGTTTGATGTTAGTTTAATCCCTGATACTGCTGTAGGATATTCAATGGCAAATGGACTAGTAAACAAAGTTGTAGTTGGTGCAGATAGAATTGTAAAAACTGGTCATGTCTTTAACAAAATTGGAACTTATCAGGTGGCAACAATGGCAAAACAACATGGAATTCCATTTTATGTAGCAGCACCATTATCCACAATTGACATGGAAACTAAAGCAGAAGATGTTATTATTGAAATGCGGAAAGGATCAGAAGTTACAGGAGTTGGTGAGAAAAAAACTGCACCTGATGATATTAATGTCATTAATCCTGCATTTGATATGACTCCTCCTGAATTAATTACGGGAATAATCACTGAAAAAGGTGTGGCTACAACTCCATATGAAGAATCTATTAAAAAATTATTTGATTAGAATTTTTTAATTTGTTTGCCGCTATTCAAAAAAAAAAATTTCTTCACTTGTTTTTAATCTATTTTCAATTTCTATATTCCAAATTAATTTTTTTTAAATACCCATCTGTTAATTTTTGAAACATTATTTTATTACCTTCAAAAAATTCTTTAACTTTACTTTCCGGATATTCTACATCCGAAAGAATATTTCCAGAATAAAATTGTTCATTTCTTAATGTTTCCATATCTGACCAATTAAAATCTACTATTCTTTTTCTGATTAATTTATCATATTTTTTTATGTATGTTGGATTAATTGGTGTGTTCAATGCAGTTTTTATTAATTTAGGCAATTCTGTAATTGATTTAACTTTGTAGACTGATGGCAATATGTCATGTGGAATGCTGTCAAAAACTATAGATGGTTTATTTTCATATGCTGCTTCTAAGGATGCACTTCCTCTAACTGATATAACGATATTAGAATTTTTGATGAGTTCTTTTGAAGGATATGTAGGATGAATTAAAGTTACATTTGGCAATTCGTTGATCTCTTGGTATTGTTTGATTTCTTTCCATCCTCTAAATCCTGCAAAAAAGTGATCTTTAACATATAATTGATAATTAATAGGAATAGATTTTGCAATATGTTTAATCACTTCAATTTGATTCGTAAATAAAGGTGCATCATTTAGTAATGCAGCATCATCATCTAATGCCAATGGAAAATAAATAAATGGAATATGTAAATCAACTATTTTTTTTGAATTATTTTGTAAATAACGGTATCTTTTTTGTCTTCTAATGTAAAATAATAAAGTATCAAATATTACTTTATATTTTTTTCTTCCATAGTAAGTATAATTAGTTTGGGTATTTTTAGAATCTGAAAATAGAATATAATCTATTAATGCCTTTAATTTTCCTATGGTTGAAAATTTCCTCTCCTTGGCCCATCTTAAATTTGATTTATTATAATTAACGCCTTTTTTCTTAATTTTTAATTCTGATGTTCCTAATTCATTTAATTCTATTAAATCCAAATTTTGTGGGAGATCAAAAGTAGCATTGTTTTCTACAATTATAGTACTTGCTTCAAATCTTGAAATACATAAACATAAAATTTTTATTCCTCTTGCTCTACATAATTCCAATATTAATTTTTGATGATGAAAAGGTGGTTCATTTAGAATAATATAATCTGGTTCAATTTCATCTAAAATATTTTCAAATAATTTACATTCTTGTTCTAAAAATTTTAAGATTTCATTTTTTGAAAATTTAAAAAACTTATTAAACTTATAAAAATGTCTTTCATTTATTACTAATTTCCATAAATCAATTTGATATTTTTTTTCAAATCCCTCTAAATATTTTAGGTCCGGATTTTCAAAAGATTTTTTGATGTGATCATGAAAAAACCATGTTTTTTTGAAATTCACCAATTTTTGGTTTTGAAACATTTTTTTAGGTTTATTGGGAGTATCAATTATTGCAAAAAAATCTGCATCTAATTTTTGTTGTAATTGATATGCTAATGCAAAATGAGCCATAACAATATCTATCCAAAATAAATATTTCTTTTTCACAATATACAATTTTTTTTATATTATATATTAATTAACTAAATAATTTTTTAATTAAATTACAACTTGGGAATATGACTTATAAGAATTTTAAAGATTGAAAGTAATAATTAGAATTTCTTTATTTAATAAACAAAAAATTGTCAAATTTGAAAAACTATGTAATAATTTAATATAAAATAAAGAATGATATTTATCTAGAAATTAAATTTGTTAATGAAAAATTAATGATGAAATATGTTGCTAATAATATTATTTTGCATATGTAAATTTATCAAAAATGTTTCTTTAATTTGGTATGTACTTTATGTCGAAATAATAATGAAATTAAAATAATTCTTTTGATATTTATCCTTGATCTAAATTAAAAAAATTCTCATAACTATTTTTATGCTGAATAAAATAATCTATAATTTGTTTAATTGTTTATTCCAACTTTGAATTTTTCATGCCAAATTCCATCTGTATCTTGTTTAAATAATTCTGGATTATACCATTTATCCATAATTTTCCAGAATTTTTGAGTAGATATTCCAGTAAACGTACAAAATTTTTCAATTATTCCTTGATCTAATTTTTTATCATGTTCTTCTATTACCGGAATCATTTCTTCTCTAGTTTTTAATCCCGAACGTATCCATCTAGATCCAATTTCTGTTGCAGATGAATGAGCAAATTTAGGATATTTCATAAATTGATTTAACAAATATCCTATGGAATCAATTTGATTGTATTCTTCAATAGTTCCTTCTCTTTTATATTCATGAATTAATTGTTTAAATCCCCACCTTTTTGCTACTTCGAAATTATGATGTGTATCCCATGGCACAAAATAACTTAAATAAATTGGTTCCATTTTATTTTCTTCTATTTGTTCAGGTGTTAACATAATAGTAGATTGTAAATCTTTTTTGGTTAATTCATTATCTTCTAACCATTTTTCCCAAATAATTGGTTTAACAACATCATTTAATGATTGGAATTTTGCCGATGATTTTTCTTTATCATATTTTCCACCATATGTGTAATTTACATCTTCACCATATACTAACAATTTAATTCCTAATTTTGAAGCAATGTTATGTGGAAATGCATAGATCAACGAATCAATATACCATGTTGGTGATCCAATTTCTTCAAATGCTTTCTTAAATAAAATCTTGGCTACTTTTCTATTGGGATTAAATGTTATAATATCACATCCAAAAGCTTCAGATATATTTTCAAAATTATTTTTACCAGTTTCAGTCCAATCAATATTTCCAACTGATAAAAGAAGTGGATTCATTTTCATAACTTCTTTAATATAATAAACTTGAAAATGAGAATCTTTACCACCTGAAATGGCAATGGCACAATCATACCCATCTTTATTAGAATTCCTGTATTTATCACATAGTTTTTTTAATTCATTTTTTCTTTCATTCCAATCTGTTGAACTTTGTTTCTCATAATTTAAACAAGCAATACATACACCATTTTCAAATTTTAAACCTGGTCTTGTATTTGGCATTAAACATTTTTTACAGTATTTCATTTTATGGATCAAAATTTGATTAGGTTACTTATAAAACATAATAATCTATTCATAACTAAAGTTTTAATTGATCTCTAAAATTATGATTGATAATATGGCAGTTATCACAACACAACAAATTGAGGATTCGCTTAAACAATGCATGGATCCTGAAGTTCCTCTTAATATTGTAGAAATGGGGTTAATTTATGGAATTGATGTTAAAGAAAATAATGATGTTGATATCAAAATGACAATGACTACACAAGGGTGCCCTCTACATGAGACTTTAGTTGCAGACGCAACAAGATTTGCTAAAAAAGTTCCAGGAGTAAATAATGTCAATATTGAAATTGTATGGGAGCCTGCCTGGTCAATGGATAAAATGACTGAAGAAGGAAAACTCAAAATTAAGGAAATGGGTGCTTCTGGATTGAACACTCCTGCACCAATTAATTATGAAATTGCATTACCTCAAGGTGTTGGAAAATTAGTTCAACAAGAAGATGGTTCTATGGTATTAGCTAATGAACATGATCAAGGATTTATGGTAAATCA
>Ga0209402_10002582_pt1 | contig 17862 bp, 5 predicted proteins | sample ArcticOcean_MG_C_3_FD_187437 | JGI IMG/M metagenome (GOLD analysis project Ga0209402, IMG submission 187437) | Marine microbial communities from western Arctic Ocean - ArcticOcean_MG_CB8_126 (SPAdes) (version 2) | ecosystem: Environmental > Aquatic > Marine > Oceanic | place: Arctic Ocean... | reverse complement strand
CCCATCAAAAAATCCTGCTCCAGTCTCCCAAGACAAGTCGGCATCAGGGTTATTGCTTCCTCCAGAAACTATAAGACCAGAGGGGGCAGGCAAGGAGTCGCTGCCAGTGGCGGTAATAGAAACAGAACTTATAGAAATATGTCCATCTGATGGTGGATTTAAAGATTCTGTTCCATGAGTATCAACTGCTGTTACGGTATATGTGTAACTTACTCCATCTGTCACAGTGAAATCGGTAAAAGAGGTTAGAGATGACGACAGGGTGTTTAACAATACGAAATTACTCGGTCTTTGATATAAAGAATATACCGCCCTATATATCTTATAAGATTCTATGTCTTCATCAAAAGTGTCCACATTCCATTTTAAATTTATTACACTGTTTCCTCCACTTGGTATTACTCCTGTGGGAGGGCTTGGTCTCAATGTGTTTGGGGACTCATCGAATTGTTTAATTTCTGAAAAAGCATTCCCCTCAGCACCGTCACTAGATCCTTCAACTATAAAAACGTCATACGGAGTAATACTAATGGTGTATCTAAAATTAATATTAAATTCAGATGAAGGTATGACAAAATTATCTGATTTACCTATCCTTAATTTGTCAGCATAATTTGTTCCCTCCATATCTGTTGTCGTTATGTCTATAATATTAACGTTTATTCTATTATGTGAAAAATACTCCTTAGTAGGATTTTTCCATGCTAAAAATAAACTATTATCTGTTGCTCTGTTTATTGTGAAGTCAGTAATAGCAGGCAATATTTCTGAAACAGGAGTCCTAGAAACTCTAAAAATAGAACCTGCACTAACATTTCCGACACTGTCTTCTGTTTGAATAAGAACCAAATAAGGCGTAAATTGTTTTATTGATTCGTACTCTAAAGTATCATGATTTATATAAGGAATGTATTTAACATCAGTCTCATAGCAATTTTTAAAAGATGCTTCCGATGCTGAGCATGTGACTTCTGAAATGTTTGCATCCGCAGATATCGTTTCTGAAAATCTAACTCCATTTTCTATAAAAGTTATTAAAAACTTTTCGGCAAATGACCCAGAGGGATTCGCTCTTTTGTATCCCCACGAAATCTTAGTTTCGACTCCTACGTTTTCAAAAGAACTGACTGAAAAATCTATTTCTATATTATTTACTTCTCCAGCTCCAGATGAACTTTTCAATAAAACCCTCTTGGATGCCCCTCCTGATAGATCTCCATTTTTATTTCTAGAAAATACTGTCACTTCATAATTGGTATTCAAATAAAGGCCTTCAAACACAACATAGCTAGACCCAAACTCTGCACTGGTGTCAGCATCTACGAGAGTAACAGTTGGGCTTCCAACGGCAACATATGACTTATCTAGCTCTTGAACTTCTACTTGGTATTTTTTGACATTGCCTGTAGGGGAATTGTCCCATATAACCTGTAGGGTTTCATCTCCTGGTAAAACCTGTAAAAATATTGGATCTGATGGGGCACTGCTGTCAATGTCTGTTCTAATTGTTATATCAGTAGGCTCACTCTCATTCCCGCTTAAATTCACAGAAATAACTTGATATTCATATGGAGTAAACTCGGCTAAGTCAATATCAACATAGATTAATTCTGTAGTAGTTCCAAGAACAACAATATCACTACCGAAGCCTTTTGTAATTTTATAATGACTAAAATCAGCCTCTGTATTTCCTGACCAACTGAATGCTATTTCCCTATACCCAGAAATCTCTAAAACATCATCCTCTCCACCTTTTCCCATTATGTCTTTTAAATAAGAGGTCAGAGAATAAGTGTCTCCAGACTGAGCCGATAAGTATGTCGCTACGCTGGTTTCTTGTTGAACTCCAGTCGGAGATGCAGGAGGTACCCAATCAATAGCTGTAATTTTTTCTATATTAGAGTGAGAGCTTATCTCTCCAACAACTCCATCTCTTAGCTCAACAGACAAATAATGCACTGAATTATTAGTTAAAGATACTTCAAAATTACCAAAAGACTCAACGACCCTTCTATTGATTATTCCCATTCCATTAGAGATAGTAATTGTTCCATCATTATTATTATCAATGTCCCAGCCATATATAAGACCAGAGCCTATAAAGTCAGCAATGAAAGCCATCTCATTGTCTATAATCTTAAATCTTCTTTGATCAGACCTTGCTGAGTATATATCACCTGTTCTAAAGGCTTCTAGTTGATAGTATCTTGTTCTTATTGGCATATTAAATATTCAAAGTTATGAATTCGTTATTATTTAGCTCAAACATTAAGCCGAAGTTTTCCACGATAGGAACATCTTCATACTCACCACAAACATCAGTGCTAGGTACGTCTCTTACTTGAAAAGTAAAAGAACTATCAGAGAACACATAGTCAGTTCCATCATGAGCCTCTATTGTGATGTAGAATATAGAGCCAGATGTAAATTTAGAAACATCTGGGCGATAGATCACATTAACTGTGTCTCCTTGAGTCAGTGTGGCTCCTGCTTCAGGTATGGAAGCGTTGTCTACTGACCATCCACTGCCATCATTCCCACTAAACACTGTGTCAAAATCAACTGTTCTTTCTGCATCTTGATAAAATTTTATTCTAAAGTGATAGTCATTAGAATGATTTTCATTGTTAGTAAAGTTAAAATCTATAGAATCAATAAATGAAGATGTGCAACTAGATACAAAGGTAGTGCTTTCAGATAGTAATAAAAAGTCAGATTCATAAATATACTCTATTCTAGCATGGTAAAAAGTTTCACAATCAATATTGGCAGATCCTGGAACCACGAATAAAACTTCTGTTGTTTCTCCGTTATTTAAAACCACTCCTTCTGATGGAACCGCTAAGCCATCTGCACTAAAGCCATCAGGGCTATCTCCAGAGTACGCTGAAAACACTTCATCTCTAAGTAAATAATTTGAGTATAATCTAACTCTAAAATTATAAGAGTTAGTAGCCCCCGTATCATTAACTATATCAAAAGGTATTGTATTTATATCTAAATCAGAATCATAAGGTCCATATTCTCCAAAATCAGTAGTTTCTATAGTAGAGCGATTGGGACTTATAAATTTAATACCTACTCTTAAATTCTCCCCTGTCTGATTAACAGTAAACACCCTGTCTTCATCTACCTGCTGATACTCATTCCAGTCAATAGAATTAGTAGTATTTATACCAAAGACAACATCAGCAGCTACTGGCACTATCTTCTTACTGGTAATCAACCCTTTATCAAGTTTTGTAGGCATTATGAAGTTGGTAGTAAAAAAGTGAACTGACTCTGATGTTATAGCTCTAATGGTAGCCTTGTGAAAGGTAGGAGTTATACCCTTCTCGCTACTCTTAAGAACTGCTTTAAACTGAATATGCTGACCAACGAAATGACTAAGAGTAACTCCTGCTGATTGAGCACTTGTGTACGGGCCTGTCCATTTGGCAGCTAGTATGTCATTTGGAGAAGATGACGTTCTAACATACATCAAAACAGAGGTGTTAAACAGCTCTGTAACTTGCCATGAAATAGTTTCCCACTTAACAAGGTCGTTAGTGCCGTCAAATACCTCGCTAACGTATTCTCCTTTTTCTTCATCTATCTTATTCGCAGAATAAAATTTGCTATTTCCGCCTAATGTGTAAATAGTATTTCCTAGTTCGTCTAATTCAAATATTTTATTTTCACTAACAAAATCAACTAATTCTGCTATGTTTACACTATCAACAAACGGATGGTCATCAACAACGACAGTATCTCCGCTCAGTTCTACATCTAGTACAGATTCATTTCCTGCCCTATCGATTAATTTTAAATATATGACTTTATTATCAGACAAAGGACTGATCTTTGTAACTCCAGTGTCGGATATAACGAACAATGCATTCGCATTAGATCTATCGTCAAAAGTCATATCATTAATATTTTCTGTATGAGTGTATTTCCAAACCCATGTTCCAGATTCTGACAAGTAATAAATAACACTACCAACAGCAGCGAACGTAGATGTGTAACTTGTGGCTCCTACAACACCAGTAATGACAGGGAATATTTTCAAAGTGCTAACTTTACCTGGAACAGTTCTGAATGATACGTCATAAGTATTATTAGAGATTATAGATCTCCTAATGACTCCGCTTACTTCAACTCCTGCGAAAACCTCATTTAATTCAGATACTCCTAAAGATTCCTGATTATTTAAAGATACAATAGTTTCCGAAGAGTTGTAAACAATAAATGCAACTTTATTATCCAGATCAACTTCATATATATAACCGCTTGGCCCAGATGCAGCTAACAGGCTTTGGCTCCCCGTTTGACTAGTTAAAGCATACACATTTTCATCTAATCCATCTAATATTTTTGTTAAAAAGGGAGCTACACTCTGGACTGTGCCATCATCAAATACATAAATAGCTCCACTGGTTCCTGCTCCAGATGCATATTCGTCTCCTCCTCCTATTCCTGTTCCTATATAAAATTTTCCATTCAATATATGAGAAGACAAAGCTCTTGACTCAAACAGAGACAAAGAACTACTATCTGATGTTAAATTATCATTAGCATCATAAGTGTAAGTATAGACTAAAGCAGGATCGTCATTATGACCAACGCTTATCATTAAATTATTATTATATTTCTCTATAAAGTCAATATATTGATCATCATCATAAGTATATAGAACTTCCCATTCATCTAATGCCAAATTGTATTTATAAACAACCGCAGGGTTAGAAACCCCTGCATATAAATGATTAATATCACTCATATAAGTAACTACCGATCCAGTTCCGCTGGTTATATTTAAGTTTTTAACAACTTGCTCTAAAGATAACCCTAAATCATGAGAAGCTGATACAGAAAATGGGACAGGCACTAATGGTGTTATCCCATCATCTTTCAAAAACTCTTCATTGTTAGAAACAACCATAGTATCTATGCCAGACCCTGTTGATACTAAAACATCAGAGTCATCAAATATATTATCTGTTGCCCCTGCTATACTTATTTTAACCAAGCTCCTGTCAATTTGAGCGCCTATCTTTATACCTTGATCATTATCGTCTGGGTCTTTAAATCTAGGTGGATGAGTGTCTAGGTGAATCCTGTCAAACGGCAATATGCTATCGCTATCATTTATTTTTATTTCGTTAGTGACTCCTTGTGCAATAATATATATATTAGCAGTTTCGTTTCCCAAGTCCCTCACAGCAATATCTTTTATTTTTAATAAATTAGCTCCAAAATCATTTTTTTCAGCCAATGTTTGAGAAAAATCAGAAATAATACTAATATCATCCCTAACAATAACGTCTACAATGTCATCATTGTCAAGATTCATATGAAATCTTATTTTCGTATTATCAGAACTAATATCAAATCCATAATGAATTTTATTACCATTTATATAAATTTCTATAACTGAATCTTCGTTTATTACATCTCTATCCACATAGTATGATTTAAAATCATCTGGAGAAGTATTAACAGAAGCAGATGGCTCATAGATAAAATTTGAATATGTGTCATCAACATCATTGATAATGACCTGATTAATTTTTGACATAGTTCCTGCAAACAAAACATTAGGATCTTTCCACATAACACTTTTTACGTTATTATTCCAAACAGACTCATCTTCAGAGGTTATAAAACTATCAAAATTAAACCCTACCATTTTTGCTACACCATTTGTAGTAGCGACATATCTAATTGCTGTATTTCTAATAGCTATATCATTTATCCTATTAGAAGGTAGCCCATTAACAGTCGTGAAGCGTAATGATTTGTTCTTATAAAGCCTATACAGCCCACTTTGAGTACAAATCCAAAGTGCATTATTGTCATCAAATTTTAAAGCAGTTATATTGTCACTACTCACAACATTTGGATTGTTTATAAAAATGTCTGCCAAAGTCGGTGCAGATATATCTGACAATGTAATAGTGGTTTTTGTGTTACCTCCATCTGCATCTTCCTCATATGTAACAGAATATGCATGCAAACCCTTAGTTGTTCCTACGTACAAAACATCATCTTCCCCCACTCCAAATGCCATAGCTGTAACAGTGCTATCTGATGGAAGTGCAGTTCCTCCAATTAAATCATAGAAGCCCTTAACATGACTAAAGCTGTATCTTATTGTGGGTATGTAAGTTGGGTCATCTTCAACAACAGTATGCCCACCAATAAATAAATTATTATATCTGTCAAAAGCAATAGACTTTGTATTGCTCCATGATGGCATGTCCTCAACTGGATCTACTGCTAAATCTATTCCTAGCAATTGTTCTCCTACTTTAAGTGCTCTTTTTTGCTTATCAAAGTAAAAATATGTTCCACATCCGCCTACAATCCATGCATCTCCATAGTTATTAATAACGGCATCAACAGAAGAAATAGAGCCAACACCAGTCACGCTACTATCTATTTCTAAAATACTGTATGGTTCCACAGCATCGTCTACATAGTATTTAAAATCTTTAAATATGTAATGAACCCCAAGAACATCTGAAAAGTCTCCAAATCGTATTTCTTTAGTTGACAGGTTCTTATTTAAAATATAATCTCTAGCAGTATTAAATATCTCATCAGAAGGATCTGTTATAGTTGAGTTGTTAGCTAAAAACTCATTAGAAGAACTGTCTAACGAATAAAATGAACATCTAATCCTACGCAATAAATCATTTGTTCCTAAAAATCCATATTCATCAAATAAATATGACTCATACGCTATAGGAAGCTCCCCACTAAAAAATGGAGGAACAGACGGAGTGTATGAATTCCTATCATCATCAAAAATAAGCTTAACATCATATGTACCATATCCACTTGATATAAACTGTCCATTATATTTAGCTATATATATAGATGAATCTATAGGCTCTGCTGACTGTCTAGAACGCTCTTCGTACGGATCAACGTCTGAAGGATCTAGAGTTGGATCAAAGCTAGAAAAATCTCCTGTTTTATAATCTTGCCAAACTATATAAACACTTCCTGATGCCAATTGCTCAGACATCACTGGGTATCTAGCACCACCGCGGCTATCTGTTAATGTTGTTTCCTCTACTAAGAACGTTAAAGAAGGAGTCAAAATGCTAGAATATATTTCATACTTTCCTACAGGATTATTATTCCAAACCACAAAAACCTCTCCTGATACACTACATAGAACATTAGAATCATCCGCTCTACTGTTGGTTGCAGAAACAGTGACAGCACTAGAAAATGAATTATTTAAGGCATTGTATCTCATTATTTGCACAGAGGAAGTACTGTCTGAGGCAGCCCCTGTCCAAGTAATAAATAAATCATCCATGTAAGAAGATATAGAAGGTCTATAGCTTCCAAAAGGATTTGTAGTTATCTTCTTTTCTCCGCCAAATTTTAACTCGTTTGATAAAAAGATATTTAAATATATTTCTTGATGAGTTTTTCTGTGATCTTCCCACACCACTGCCACGTTTTCCTGACTGTCAAAAGTCATCTTAGGGTGTCTACAATATCCTATATCTACACCTATATTGTGCGGATCACTCCATCCTAAGCTACCTTTATGCACAAATCCTATGACGCTACCTTCAGTCTGCTTTGACTCAAAAGAAACATATACAACCCCACCGCTACTAACCAGTACGGATGGGAATTGGACTCCGCTATCTAAGGAAACTATTTCTTCAGGATCAGACCATGTAGATCCATTGTATTTAGCATAATAAATAGAACCGACATTGCCACCGTCGTCCCAATATGCAACATGTAGATGTCCATTAGCATCTTCAAAAACAACAGGGTTTATAGCATTTCCATTCGCAGTAGCATTCTTTATAAAATTAGATTCCTTGATCTTTTTAAAGGTAGGCTCGCCATGAGGCCTAGCATATAATGATAAATTATCTTTTTTACCAGTAAGTCTATAATTAACTTCTCTAGTAGCATCAAATATTTTTGTTTCATTAGCATTAGCAAAAACTATCTCTTGTGTGAGAAAGTTAACTACCTCTTGTTTAGTTCCATCATTGACATACAGCCCTACACCTTTTCCTTTGTTGTTCTCATCTATAATCCAATCACTATCTGAAATTTCAGAAACTCTTAAGTTGAAGTCTACTGTCCATCCTTTTGCATTGTCAACCCTATTTACCCAATCAGACCCCACCTTGTCTTGTTTGTAGTACCACACTCCACCCCTGCTTGACTCATCTCCATATTCGTTGGGAGAAGAATCTTCTCCCAAAGAGTCATCAAAGATAGTAAGATCTTCTACTCCATTTCCATCGTTATATAAAATATTTATTTCTGCTTGAGTCAACGCCCTGTCGAATATACAGACATTGTCCCATTTTCCAGTGACAGAGGCAGCCCCTCTACCAATTTTAAATAATGGATTACCTGAATATGCTAAGGTCTTGGCTGATTCGTCATAAAGCACTCCATCTGAATAAACCTTAGAAGTTGTTCCATCAAAAGTTCCTACAAGATGAACCCATCTGCCTAATACTTCTGGAACTTTTGGAAAATCTGCATCGCCAGATCCAGACCCACACTGCCAATACCAATGGCCTGATGCTGCCCTTGCAATGCCCCATCCGTCTGATGCGGCAGTCTCGGTAAAACTTATAATGTTAAGCCCAGGCCCAGTTAAGTCAATATTCACCCACACGGATACAGTAATCTCTTCTACTCTGAATGCAGGGTCGTCATCAATAAATATGAATTTTTCATTCCCAGAAACACTTTTGTGATAAGATCCTGATTCATCACCTGTCACCCCGTGAGAGTAAGACTCCCCTCCAGATCCATCCGAATAGGTTCCGTCATGATTACCTTTTGTTTCTAAAAGGTCTCCATTAAATTTCCATTGTGCTATTAAACTGCTATATAAACTCATCTTTTCTCCAAAACTTTATTTGGTTGTATCTATGTGAAAACCATCTGTTTCAAAATATGCCGATCCTATATGGGTATTCTCAACCAGTTCCCATCCACTTGCATTGGGAGTAACCTCATTTAAAACCCCAGCGTCACTAACGAATTCCAGCTCATGGCTGAAAGGATTTATAACGTACCCAGTAATAATTGACACTCCGTTAGCATGGGCTGCTATGGTTTTTGTTCCATCTGGTGATTTATTTATTTTACTTATAGGAGAATACGACCTTGCAATAGCTCCTACCTTTTCAGAATCGCCTGTGCCTAAAAGATAAATAGAACTACTTTCTGTATCACTATTAGAATTCAAACCAAATAAATGTTTTCCTCCTACATATCCCTGCAAAGATACTATATCACTATTTTGAAATTCTATATATTCATGAAACTGTAAATTAGTGTATTCACTAGACTCCCCTGGTAAAAAATATCCAGATGTGGTATAAAAGAAATACTTATAACTAATAGTAAATGCTGAAGTACTTGATTCATGCGCTAGCTCTAAGCTCTTAACACTTGACTCTTGAGTCAATACTCCAGTCCCATCTATTATTAGCTCCCTGTTTAGATAAATCTTTATGTCATCATTTTTACCGATTACTCCTAGAAAATTATTTGTGATGGTTGAAACAGCATATTCCTTAGTGGATCCTGAAATAAGAGATATTTTATCAGCATACATTCTAATTTCTGCAAATCTGCTTCCATCATTAATTCTAATAGTATTATAATCTGTCTTATCTGCCTCTGATGGAGTATTAGTTGAAAACATTGTCTCCATAGTCCATCCTGTAGAATTAGATACATCTTCTTCCCACCTGCTTCCGCTGATTCTAAAATTACTTGTTGTGTAATTGCTAAACACCTCAGTTCTACTAAGAGATATTCCTATATAGTAATCTCTCCCTTTTTCCAGAGTGTTTGGAGGTATTGTAAATACGTTTCTATCTCCAGTGATAGTTGTTGAATATATATTATTTGATTCAAAAAAAGTTCCTATTTTTATAGATATAAAATTAACACTCTCACCTGATGGTGTGAATCTTTTCCATCTTACATGTGGAGATATTGTTGATACATCTAATGGATTCGTCTTTCCGTCAATTTTAATGTCATAAACAACATAATCACTTAAAACAACTGTTGTATTCGAAGAAGCAACATATGTTGGTGAATTAATATGCTTAATTTCAAATCTTACAACATCTCCTGGAATAATATTAAGCTTAACACACTTTTGGTCATTAAACTCCTGCCTTATAACACTGTTTACGTACCACCTAATAAGCACATTCTCCTCTTCAAATTCATCACTAATTCCATAATTAGCTTTTATGATATCATCGGGGTTTGGATGAGTAGGCAGTATCTCTAAATTTGAAACAGTTATGGCTGTAGATAAAACTTTTACTTGATCTGATGTTGCTCTAACTCCATGCTCAAGACCATCTGAAGGATATACATCAGCATTCCATAAATCATTATTCTGTAAAAAAGTAGACCTTATATTTTTAGAATTATCAAACTGTCTTTGATGAACTCCATTTTTAAACCATCTGATAACCGTTCCAGACTCCACATCTTCGTCCATATCTAAGTAGTCATAAGTCAAAACAAGGTCATCTGTAGGTGACGGAAGGTTTGGAGATACTAATAAATTACTAGCAACTGGAACAGAATTATAAAGAAAAGAAAACGTCGCCAGTTCTGTTGTTCTATTTGCGTCGTCAATAGCATACACTTGACCATAATACCTACTGCCTCTTGACAAAGGGAATCCACTATAATTCCAAAAAAGCTCCCTTGTAGCTACGTATCCTGTTCTTGAGGCATCTCCTACAAATCCAGAATTACCTATCTCATAGTCGGAATTGCTTATCTTAACTTCATACCCAACTTGATCGAAATCTCCCACATCAGTAGTTTTACCAGTATCCGTATCTACAGAAATTTTATCAAGGATATCAAAATCCCAGCTTAAAGTAAAATGGTCGTTTACTATGACAACTGAAGAGAGGTGGTCTGAAACCGATTGGTTATTCAATTTTAAGTTTAATGCTAATCCCATTATTATAACCTTATAGTGTCTTGATTAAAATCCAAAAATCCGTCTGTTGATGCTCCACCGATTCCTCCTGTTAAGTATTCTTCAGAATTTGCAAAGGTTCTTCTTGTCTCCCATAGCAATGGAGATCCCCTCATTATCTTTCCATCATTTCTGCCAACAAAAACATAACTCAAGTCATCAATCATTGAATTAACAGTTATAGTATCTGGATCTATTGAATAGAAATCTGTTTTAACAACGTCAAATCCATTATAAACATCGTCTACTACATACTTAACTCCATCATTAATGACTTTCTGAATATCCGATTGAGAAGTATTTTCAACGTTTAATAAAAATATATCGTCTATCATTCCTGAATTTTTAGACACTGCTGTGCCATACCCATCTAAACTATGATTTATATATGTATACAGGTTTGCATTTAGGCCTGCTGCTACCTGTTCTAATAGATCGCCTGTGGGATTTATAAGTGAACTTTCAACTCCATCTATGAATATTCTTATTTCACTGTTGTTGCGAGTTATCCAGAAATGATGCCATCGGTCTGATGTATACTCTTCTGAAAAAGTATAATAACCTCCTCTTTCTAATATTCTTAAAGAACTATTTCCAGAAGGTTCAGTGTGCTCTGTAATCTCTATAATAGAATCTTCTGCACTAGTGCCATCAACAAAATTCAATAAAGGCCTTTCAATAGACAATAGATTTCCTGTATTCGAGTCAACTGCCACACCAACACTGGTAGAATACACCCAGAATCCAACAGTATACTCTGTTGTCATAGAAGTAGAGAATCCATTTCCACTCACTCCACTTCCAAATAGATACTGATCTTCCTGTAATATATATCCACTGTTAGAAACTGAAGCCACCACATCTGTTCCTAATGTTTCCATTCTTGTATTGCTAACTTCTTCAGCTATACCATTAGGGTTGTCATCGAATCTTAATAAAAATTTTAAACTGCTTAAAAACATATTACACACTCACCTTATATCTGTAATTCAAAACAAAATCATTATGTAAAAACTCTGAAGAACCTTTTTCAACTGTTCTCTCCACCCATATATACATAACATCATTAAAATGCAAGTTGCTAATATTAAAAACACTTGGCTGCTCAAAGAATCTCAAAGAATTATTGTCATCAGGGACTAAAAAATTAGTTACATTGCTATTGCCAACAACGGGAGAAGTTGTTCCTGTTTTTACTCTCTGAGCAGGAGATGGATGAACCTCATACATAACTGTTCCTGTAAAATCCAAAGCAGTAGAAAAAGAATTATAAAATGTAAAAGTCCCCGAAGACCTATCGAAACTACTAATCACCTTACCTTCTTGACCAGAAGCTGCTCCACTAGTTATTTTCAAATATGCTTCTTTAAAATAATCATCTTCATAACTTCCATAGGCTAGTGAACTATCTACCACAGTCATAGTTGACCATCCGGTTGAAGTGCCAGATATGTACTCACTTTTAGGTTTTTCTAAAGACAATTTAATAGAAGAGTTTATGTTTCTACTATTCTGTTTAAAATAAACCTCTATATCATAAGCGACTTTTTCTTGAGATGGATCTGTAGTATTCGTAGAGACATTCTTAATAGCTAAGCATCTGTATTGCTTATATTCATCATTAAACACATCATTAAAAATTTCCTTAGCAGAAACAGCCTTAACTATATCTCCTGCAATGTGCATGTTATAGATGCCATTATAAGCTCTTTGGGAAGCCACCACGGAGCCATTGACAAAAGATGGAACCTTTATAAGCTCATTCCCAATATTTATATATTCTATTCCTTGCCACTCAGTCCAGTTTCCAGAAGACGGTGTGGCAAGAGTTATATCGACTCCATACAGACCAATAGTTTCTGTCAAAGTTGTTTCTGGGTACAAAAGAGAATTACTGACATACCCTCCTATTGATTGAGAATATATTGCCTGATCAAGGTCTGGCTCTAAACTAGTTGAATATAGTTTAAGTGTTGCCATTATTGGCTCTCCGTATTTATTGTATTAAAAACATAATCTCCACTAGAATCTTTACTCATTAGTAAGATTTCAGTAGTGTTGTGGAAAAATACATATAATATTCCTCCATAAGCTACCATATTTCTAATACTTTTATTATTCAAATTATCGTTATTCTCGGAAGAAATAGTTGACCCCTTAAAACTTAATATTTCTCCATTATCCAGCCCCATAAATAAAGTGCTATCAAATACCTCCATGGCGTTTATAATAGAATCGGCAGAATACAAAGAGTTTACAATAGTCTCAGATGCATCTAAAAACTGACTATCATTATCAGCAACCGTATCTACAGTGGTTGTTAATCTTTGCAAAATACCTTTGTTCCCACTGTCTTTCACAGCTATATACAGCACGCCTTTATAAATTTCTAAAGCTGTTGAATCTCCACTCAATGTGGATACAAGAGTTAAATCCTTATACAGCTCAGATGAAGCCCCAATGGTTGAGTCTTTTTCAAAAACATAATATAAATTAGATTCATCACCGACTTTTCCATATAAAAAAGAAGATATTTTCCTGTTATTTAAATCGTCATATGTTCTAAAAATCTTTTGTTTGCTCTCTTCTAAAACATTTCCTCCGTAATCTGCAAATCTTGCCTGTATTAGTTTGACACCATCAACAATTTCGTTAAGACCAGCCTCTGGAACAATGTCCCATGTTGACAAAGGAACCACTGGTAGAAATGGGCTTTCTAACAAATCATTTGTGCTTTGTGTCAAAACGTCAGTTTGCTGAATCTGAACATTTTTTACTCCACTATGCTCATCGCTAGCACTAAGTTGAATAATCAAACCTGTGTCTTTAACATATTCTTTATTGTTAACTATCTTTATAACCCCTTTAGGGGCGGTTGTGTCTATTATAAATAAATTATCACTATTAATACTTACAGCATCAATAAATAAAGGTGCTGAGACATTATCTCCATCTACCATCTCAATTTTAAAAATATAATCTGAACTAGAAGAAAAACTACTAACATCTATATTAACAGGATCTGATCCTACCATAATATTACTATGCAATAACTCCCAATCTATTTTTAATATATCTGATTTATAATACACTTGATAAAAAGATCTTTGGGAACTTCTTCCCAAAACAGCATTATGATCAAATGTAAATGGAATGTAAGAAAAATAAGTATCTCCCTTAATGGGGCTCATCAAAGATGGAGATGGCAAAAACTCATTTATAATAGTAAAAGAATCAGCCGAAAAAGACATATTACTTCTTAATCCTCTGTGGTTAACAGACCTTACTCCTATCCTACTTTTATTTCCTCTGAGATTCTTTTGAATTTTATAAGTATAAGACTTATTTCCAGATGGTATCGTGGCTATTTGAATCAATTCTGGTTTTTTTGTTTTATTAAAATCATCTGTGATGAAAATTTCGTACCATGTTAGCTCTGTTGAAAGCAGGTCTCCTGGCTCTTTCCATGTTATTTCTATATCTCCCTCAGTAAATGATTCACCTCCATTGGGGAATGTAATAGTCGGAGAACTAATTAAGTCAGTAGTCTCAAATGCATCCACTCCAAAACCATCATTATAAAGATATTTTATTTCTCCATCAGTCAATGCCTTGTCTAGAACAATCGCATCTGACATGTACCCTCTATTATTCGCACCAGGAATAGCGACATCAAGAGATCCTAAGTAAAAATCTGCCGTGGAGTTTTGCATGCTAACGTACGATGGATTAGTATAACTTTTAGTTTTAGGAAGCTCTTCCCCGTTAAAATATATTTTAAGACCATCATGGGCGTCGCTGCCTCCTCTACCATCATAGGTGCAGGTCAAAAACTTCCATGAATCGTCAGTGCTAGGAGTGGTGCACTCTACATTTACTGCCACCTCAGAAGAGTTCCATAGCCGAAGGTAAAGTGTGTGACCTGTTTGAGAAAAAAGATACTCCGAATTTGCATCTCCTGCTCGCTTGCTAAAATACGTGCTATATGGGGGAAACCCTCCCCGGTTAACCCACATAGAGAATGAGAATGGAAGATCACCGTTGGCATCATTAAAAGTAAAGTCTGCGTGATCACTTACAACAGGGGCTTTTGATTTAGAGCCGTTGACAAAGAAACTTGAGTCTCTGCCATCAGGGGAGAACGTGTTCGTAATAGTAGAAATATTGTCTGTAGTTGTAGCGTTGTGAACTCCTACGCTGTCTACAACAACCGTTCCAGAGGTGTCATCGAGCTTCCACCAACTGATTATATTTGTTGTTAAATTAATTGCCATAATTATTTCCTATAGTGACCTTGATTGCCAAATTTAAAGTTTGTATCATCTTTGTCATAGTTTTGTCTAAATTCATTAATGTCAAGAGCCTTAGACAGTCTTCCTCTTTGATAATTTTTATAAATTTCTTCTGGAAGCAAATCTATATTAGATACCTCTGCTTCATCCGCATTTATATAGTTATACTCATCCCTTTTATCGCTTGAGCAAGGGTCTACAGATGCTCCCGACAACACTATCTCTATAAATGCATCTCCGTCTTTATTGAATACTCCATCATTTTCATGTATAGTTAATTTTCCTGAAAATGTAGTTTCAGTAATATTATCAAATTTTACGTTCCTCTGGTCGTTAACTCCCTGCTGAACAAAATTAAATAAAGTATTATCAGTAGTATATATTGTACGCTTGTCGTCATCAGAATATATAGGCTCACTGAATATTGCATCAAAATAAACAGTGGCTGTGTTAGATACACTATCTACGGCAAGCCCTGGAGCCTTTAAAGACAGAACGTATTGACCTTGAGCTTTCGGAAACTCATCATCTTTGGTTCTAGAGTCGGCTACATAGAACTTAAACGAATGCTGTGGAACATCAATATTAACTAAAACTTCAACACAGAAAACATTACTAATTCCATACATAGTTAGAACTTGACAACACACCCTATTTAATCCGTTATTACCCTCCATATTCCATTGAACCAAAAATCTTGAATTATCTATTCTGTATGCGTCATGCTCTTCATCCTCTGGGCTTTTATCTACTCCTGATTCATAGCGTAAATCATTATCTATATTAATCCATCCTCCCCAATCTGAATCCTCCATATTTCTAACTCTGACAGCATAAGCCCCAGATATTCCATCCACATCTAGCCTTATAGACTTCTTATTAACCACTGAAACTGCTTTTCCGTCATTGATAACTAGAGATCCAGAAGTGTCTTCTTCGTGTATTCTAACTTTTATATTATCATAAGAGCTACCAAGCAATTTTGATTCACCTGGATAGCAAAATCTATCAAATCCACTCACCTCTGGTGGCAATGGCTCAGATGCTTTTGGAGTATCTAACGGACATATCTTATACTTTATGACATCAGCATTTGAGCCATAAACATAAAAGTTAGACCCTGAATCAGTTAAAGTTTTAGGGCTGTTAACTCCTTCGAGACAAAGTGAATCATACAAGCCTTGACCAGAAGAGAATAAAATATCTTCATTAGAAGACCATACGGCACCGTAAATATTATTAACTTTTTCTAAAGCACCACTTGGAGATGTTATAACCTTTCTTCCCTGCCATACTAAATTAAAGGCTCCAAAGATATTAGAGGAAATATCTGGATTTATAGACTGAGAGAACCCTCCTGCAACTTTTAAGTCCGTTTTTCCTTGACCACTGCATAACCAGTTATTATTATCTTTATTGTAATCCCAGTAATAAGAATCAACTCTATCACAACTTAATATAAGAGGAATAGTCTCTATATTTACAATAGTATTATTTGACGCTTCGTACGCTTGAACTTCTACATAGTATTTTACACCACACACTAGTGGCTTTTCGTATACTATTCCACTATTAGCAATATGTGGCTTTTGAGAATTAGTTATCTGTGCAGGAAGAAATTCAGGATCGTAAACAATAGACACCGTGTCAGAGAGACCCACTGACAAGCCGTCGGATGACAATTGACTAAAATAATCATCCTTTAGGAACCATCTCTTATTATTAGATAAAGAAAAAGCAGAATACACTAACTTGCTTTTATTCACATCTGAATAAAAATTTACCCTAAAATGGTAACGGTCATCATTGGATGGATCTATAGTATTATTAGTAAAACTAAAAGACACAATATTATCTTTATAAGTTTCCGAAGGGCAGTAAAATAAACTGGAAGTCTCATTTAAAATAGGTACTCCTGATGTTCCTACGGTATCTGCTTCACCTCCTCCATTAAGCCCATATTTAATTTGAACAAATTTTGCAACAATGCCGTTAATTTTGTTGCCTGTCATAATAACATCAAGAGTATTTCCTAATACATTGAAATCTTGGCCCCCTGGAATTTCCCATCTAAGAAAACTCCATCCAGTAGCAGGAATAGCTTCAATGCTAACCACAGAATCCTCACAGTGAGTATCACCTGAAACTATAGAGAAATCTCCTAATCCAGATGCTGAAAAAGAAAGTGTATAGTCTTGAGCACAAACAGACTCTTCAAATCTTGCTTCTACTTTTTTAGAAACAAGACCAGCTATTGGCAAAGTTATATACTTAATTCTGGTGGCTAAAACTTTGCTAACCGTGCTATCTGTGATAGGAATAACCACATCGTCCACAATAAAATCTTTAACTTGCCATCCATCATCCTCTGGCTTTGCCATAACTATAATTTGAGAATAAGGCGTTGGATCTGTTATTATTATCTCTCTGTATGCATGCGAGTACCTGTCTCCGTCAGGATCAAGTTGAGTCGGTATGACAGGATCTGATAATCTAATCTTTCCTCGTGGGTTCGTCTTCCCATCGACATCTACATCCAACGATATAGTAAGTGGA
>Ga0209402_10002578_pt1 | contig 17881 bp, 12 predicted proteins | sample ArcticOcean_MG_C_3_FD_187437 | JGI IMG/M metagenome (GOLD analysis project Ga0209402, IMG submission 187437) | Marine microbial communities from western Arctic Ocean - ArcticOcean_MG_CB8_126 (SPAdes) (version 2) | ecosystem: Environmental > Aquatic > Marine > Oceanic | place: Arctic Ocean... | reverse complement strand
GGCGTACAGGGCAGGCGGGAAATTCAAACACCGGCTGGGCCGTGTCCAGAGCGCGGTCGGCCAGGACTTTTCCCATCATCGTGGCCATGGCGACCCCCCGGCCGTTATAGCCCAGGCCGGCCCACAGGCCGGGCGCTAGTTCGTGCAGATGAGGGTAGTGATCGATGGTTAAGGCGACGCGGCCGTTCCAGGCGAATTCGAAATCTACCTCGGTGGCCTCGGGCAACAGCTGGCGGACCCTTTGTCGCAGTCCCTCATAGATTTTCACCGCGCCGCTCTCATAGGCGGAACCACCCCCGCCCATAATCAGGCGCCCATGGGCATCCTGTCGAAAATACCACAGCACACGGCGGGTATCGGAGAGCACTTCGCCGCCGCTAAGAATACTGCCACGCATGTTCTCTCCCAGGGGTGCCGTCGCCACCTGGACGCTGTAAACCGGTACCACCGTTCGCGCTAGGCCGGGCCATAGGCCATCGGTATAGCCATTGGTGGCGATGATGACCTTGTCCGCTGTCAGGCTGCCTCTGGGCGTCGCCAATCGCCAGCCCGTGCCGTCTCTGTGCAACGACTGTACGGGCGATGAACCATGCACCCGCGCGCCCTGTTTTTGCGCCGCCCGCGCTAGACCGCGGGCATAGCTCAATGGCTGCACGCCGCCGCCGCGCTTGTCGATCCAGCCGCCGTGATAGCGGCCATCGCCCATACGCTGGGCCAACGCATCCTGTTCCAACCAGGCGACATCGGCTGCGCGCCCGGCCCAATCCTGGTGCCGTTTTTGTAAATCAACCAGCATGGCTTTCGTATGCGCCGCCTGGATCCAGCCGGTCTGCAGGCCGTCGCAGTCGATGCCATGGCGCGCGATCAGTTCGAACACCAGGTCTGCGGCCCCGCCCGAGGCCCGCACCATGGCTTCGCCCTTTTCCGGGCCAAAGCGCGCCACAATTTCCCGCGGATCTTCCTTCAGGCCCGGTATGACCTGACCGCCATTGCGGCCCGAGGCGCCCCAGCCTGGTTCGGCCGCTTCCAGAACCACTGCATCCGCGCCACCCTCAACCAAATGCAGGGCGGCGGAGAGGCCGGTAAAACCAGCCCCCACCACGGCCACGTCGGCGCGCCCGTCGCCATCCAGCGGCGGCGTGTCATGGGCCGGAGTGGCGGTCGCGGCCCACAGGGAGGGCGGCAGGGTAGATGCGGCATGATTTACCTGGGTCATGATGGCAATGTAACATGCCGGGACGGTCTGTCACGGGGAGGGAACAATGGAGGTGGCGGTAAAGGCTTTGGGTCTAGCATTGGCCGCCTATGCGGCCCTGGCGGCCGGCTGCACTGTAATGCAGCGCTCCTTGATGTATTTTCCCGACCCGTCCCTGCCATCGCCTGCCGATGCCGGTGCGCCGGGATTTCAGGCCGTGAGCTATGGAACCGCCGACGGCTTGGACCTGGTGTCATGGTACCGACCCGCCCACAAAGGCTTTGCCACCATCGTTTATTTTCAGGGCAACGGCGGCAACATTGCCGGCCGTATTCTCAAGACCCGGCCCCTGTTCGACGCCGGCCATGGCCTTTTGTTGGTCGGCTATCGTGGTTATGGTGGCAATCCAGGCCAGCCTAGCGAGGACGGCCTGTACCATGACGCCCGTGCCGCTTTGGGGTTTCTGCAAGGTCAGGGCGTACCCACGGGGCGTCTGGTCCTGCTGGGCGAGTCTCTCGGCAGTGGCGTCGCCGTGCGCATGGCCTCGGAAACCCGCGTCCGGGCGGTGATTTTGGAAGCGCCGTATACCTCGACCGTAGATGTGGGTCAGGCGGCGTACTTTTTTCTGCCCGTGGGATTGCTGATGTATGACCGCTTTCCCTCAATTGACCTTATCGCGCAAATTCAAGTGCCCCTGCTGGTGATCCATGGCGAGCAGGACAGGGTAATTCCTACCCGTTTCGGCCGCCGCCTTTTCCAGGCCGCCCGCCAACCCAAGGAAGCGCATTTTCTGGCTAATGCCGGGCATAACGACCTGTTCGAACATGGCCTGACCAATATTGAATTAGGTTTTCTGGCCCGCCTACCGGATTAGGTATGCCGGGTTCCTGGGGCCATCCTGATCTGTCGGCATACCATTAGCCACGCTGTCAAGCGCTGGCGGCCTCGGTGGCACTGTGCCATGATTAGGGCCCATTTCCCCCGTGTGTAAGTGAAGCACATTTTCCATGAACCTAGATAAAGCCAATTGGACCTTGGTGAATTTGGTTCGCCGTCAGGCCATCCGTCACGGCGAGCGGGAGTTTATTTCCTTTGAACAGGGGGAGCGGCTGACTTTTGCCAGCTTCGATCGGGACAGCGATTCTGTCGCTCTGCGCCTGGCGGCACTTGGTGTTGGGCCCGGTGATCGGGTTTTGGCCCTGGTGAAAAACCGGGCCGAATTACTGCTGACTATGTTCGCAACCTTTAAACTGGGGGCTATATTCGTCCCCATCAACACGGAGTTGAAGGGCACCTTTCTGCAGCATCAATTGCGTAATTCAGAGCCAAAGGTCGTGCTGGTAGATACTGTTCTTGCCGATGCCTTTCAGGGCGTCGATGGGGGAGACGGGAAAATTGGCGCAGTCGTGTTTATCGCGGGCGGCATCCCCGATCAGGTGCCTGCGGTGTTCAACCCGGTGCGGCAACTGGCTTACGAGGAATTAACGGCACTGGCGCCCAGCACGCGGGAGGTTCTGGTGACGCCAAATCCGGAAGACATCGCTTTCATTATGTACACGTCGGGCACAACGGGGCCATCCAAGGGCGTCTTGATGCCTCATGCCCATTGCTACTTGTTCGGCCTGGGCATTTGCCGGGCCTTGGCGTTGACAGAAGCTGACCGCTATTACATCTGCATGCCGTTATTTCATGCCAATGGTCTGTTGATGCAGCTTTTCGGCTCCCTGATCGCCGGTTCCTGGATCTATTGCATCGAGCGCTTTTCGCCGAACAGATGGCTGGATGACGTCCGCGCTAGCCAGGCGACGGTAACCAACGCCTTAGGTGTGATGCCGGAATTTATTTACCGCCACCCCGCCAATCCCTTGGATCGCGATAACAAATTGCGCGTTGTAATGGCAGCGCCCGTGGCCGATGAGTGGGCCGCCGATTTCGAGCGCCGCTTTGACGTTAAGATCCGCCAGGGTTTTGGCATGACGGAATGTAATATCCCCGCCTACACGGGGCCGGACGACCCCTTAGAAGTGGGCTGTGCCGGCCAGGTACTGGAGGATTTTTTCGAGGTCCGGATCGGCCATATGGATACGGACGAGCCGTTGGCGGCGAACGAAATCGGTGAAATTCTGGTTCGCCCCAAGGAACCATCCTGTTTCATGGCCGGGTATTTCAAGATGCCTGAAAAAACCGTCGAGGCTTGGCGCAATTTGTGGTTCCATACTGGCGATGCCGGCCGTTTCGACAATGGCGGCCGGCTGTATTTCGTGGATCGGATCAAGGATTGCATCCGCCGCCGAGGTGAGAATATTTCCTCGTTTGAGGTCGAACAGGTTCTCAACAACCATCCCGCCATCGCTGAAAGCGCGGTTGTCGGCATCAGGGTTGAGGGCGCGGGCGGCGAGGAAGAAGTTAAGGCATTGGTGATCCCGGCGCCGGGCCAGAAGATCGAAAATGTTGCGCTGCTAGATTATTGCGCCGAACATATGCCGCGTTTTGCCGTGCCCCGCTATCTTGAATGGATCGATGACCTTTCAAAAACAGCGACGGGTAAAATACAAAAACAGGAATTGCGCGATGCCGGTGTGACGGTAACCACCTGGGATAGGGAAACAGTTGGGTATAAAATAGCCCGCCGTTAAGTTTGGTGGGCTGGACGTGAAACTTTTGGCAAGGAGATAGGTTATGGCGATGTTGAACGGTTCGGAGATCCTGGCGAAGGCGCTGAAGCGGGAAGGTGTGGAGGAACTGTTCTTCCTCATGGGCGGCCCCATGTTGGCGGCTGAGGCCGCGACCATCAACGAGGGCATTCGGTGCATCGACGTGCGCCACGAGCAGGCCGCCGCCATGATGGCCCAGGCCTATAGCCGCCTGCGCCAACGTCCCGGGTTTTGCATGGCCGCCTCCGGCCCCGCGACGATCAATCTCTCCACCGGCCTGGCCAATGCCTTGATCGATTGCTGCCCCGTGGTGGCCCTGGGTGGGGCCAGCCCGGTTTTGGGCAATGGTAAACAGGTTTTCCAGGAAATCGATCAGATGGAGATTATGTCCGGCTGCGTCAAATACGCTGCCCGTATCCATGATGCCCGCCGAATTCCGGAAATGTTGAACGTCGCTATCCAGCGCGCCATGTCGGGTAAGCCGGGGCCTGCCTATTTGGATCTGCCGGGCGACACGCTCTATCAAATGGTGGACGAGAAAGACATCGATTGGTCGCAAACGGGCCGGCCCATCCTTGGCGCCGGCATGCCGGCGCCGCAGGCCCAAATCGACGAACTCGTCGCCGCGTTGGCCAAGGCGGAGCGCCCGGTGCTGCTGACGGGCAGCGGTATCATCTGGTCCCAGGCCTGGGAAGAAATGCAGGCCTTTGTCGATGCCACCGGCATTCCCTTTTACACCACGCCCCAGGGCCGTGGCGTCGTGCCGGAGGATCATCCCTGTTGCTTCCCCGCCGCGCGGTCGACCGCGTTTCGTGATGCTGATCTGATCGCCGTGGTGGGCACCCGCCTGAACTATATCGTCGGTCATCTGGCCCCACCGCGCTTTTCCGCCGATGCTACCATCGCGCGGATCGATATTGACGTGGAGGAAATTTCGGAAAGCGCCCGGGCGGTAGATATTGGTATTGTTGCCGATGCCAAGACGGCATTGGGGCAATTGAACCAGGCCATCGCGGGCAAGGTCGATCCGGCGCAATATGATCACTGGCGCCGCGCCCTGGCGGAAAAAGAAGCGTCCAAGCGGGCCGGCCCGGGAAGCAACAGTCTATCGGATGCGGTCCCTATTCATCCCCTTCGATTGTGCGAGGAAGTAAAGAACTTCATGGACCGTGACGCGATCCTAGTCGTCGATGGCCAGGAAATTCTCAACTATGGCCGTCAATCCCTGCCCACCTATGCGCCGGGTCACAGGCTGAATTCCGGCCCTTTCGGCACCATGGGGGTTGGTCTGCCGTTTGGTCTGGGCGCCAAGGTGGCCAAGCCTGATACCCAGGTCATCGTGGTTCATGGCGATGGCTCCTTCGGCTTGAACGCCATGGAACTGGATACGGCGGTGCGCCACAAAATTCCGGTGTTGGTGGTGATCAGCTTGAACGGTGGCTGGACCGCCGATCCGCAAAAGGAAAAACCGGGACGCGACCTGGGCTATACCCGTTACGACAAAATGGCGGAAGCCTTAGGCTGTTACAGCGAGTATGTGGAGGAGCCGGGCGAAATAGCCGCCGCGCTCGCCCGTGCTCAGGCCAAGGTTGATGGCGGCATGGTCGCCGTCGTCAACATCAAGACCGACTGGGCAGCGCAAGCGGTGACCCAGAAGTTCGCGACATATTCCACCTAGAAACCTGCCTCGGGATCTTGCAGATAGACGTCCTCCGCTGCGCTGTTGACCCGGTCTAGGGCGGCGTTGCGGTGGGGGAAGCGGCCGAAATCGATGATCAGTTGGCGGTGTTTGACGGCGGCCTCGTATGATTTTTTGCCGCCTTCCGTGCCGCGGAACCGCGTAGCGAGCTGGACGCCTTGCTCCTGGTCGGCCATGTTTTCGCTATGGGTGAATGGCAGCACGAAGAACTTGCCGACGATGGGGTCCAGCCCCTCCAACCAGCCGGCGTCTACACCACGCTTGGCCAATGCCAGTGCCTTGGCGTCGTTAGCAAAGGCCTGGGACGTGCCGCGGTGAATATTGCGGGGAAATTGATCCAATAGAATAAGCAGCGCCACCGTGCCGTCCAGACTATGGGCCCAATGATCCAACTGCGCCGCTGCGGCGGCCTCGATCGTCGTCAAAAATATGGTACGAATTTCTGCGTCGAATTCAGATCCGCCGGCATTTTGACGGGCGAACCAAAATGGGCGCGACTGCCCTCTCTCGGGCGTGCCGGGCGCGCCGAACCAGAAGTCGAGGATCTCGCGCCGGGTTTTCACGCCTGTTTCGCGCAATTCGCATTCCCGCTGGTAGCCTTTGATCCTCTCGCGCCAGTCATCGGGAAAGGGTTGTGATCTGATCGCAGGGGTATGGACATCCTTGACCAGCGCGGCGGTGAAAGAGGCGGTGCATACCAGGGGGCCGCCAATCTTGGTCATTTCAAAACGGTGGGTGATGGACGACTGGCCCAGGCGTTCCACGAATACGGCCGTATCGAAACGGTCACCCACCACAAGCGGCGCATGGAAATCAAAGTGCAGCGAGACCGCCGGATTGCCCATGTTGTTCTGCTTCAGCTGATAGAAGTTAAATCCCAAAACCGCCTCATACCAGACTTCTAGGGTATCGATGGCGAAGGGAACGAAACTGCCCGTATAGGCGATTTCCGCGGTGTCACTATCGCCCCAGTTGACCCGGCGGCGGGTGGCAAAGGGAATGTCGGACTGCGGCTTTTGGCCACCAAAATCCGAGCTGGGAATAGGATCTTTAATTGTCATTTGCATGGCCGCCATTATGCATTCATGAAGGCCGTTGCCAATTGACCGTTTAACCGATTAATTGCTCGTTCTTTCCCCGCTGATCATAGCTCGCTACAATAAACGGTTACTGATTCCGTTGCCATATCCAACCATCGCCATCCGGGGCGCGGCCAACATGACGATCCAAAAAACGGCCCGTCCTGTTGCCACCGTTGCACCGCCCATGCCGTGGGTATTGATCACGGCGTCCTGTCTGGCGACCTTTGCCATCACGGCCAGCGGCGTGACACGGGCACCGTTTTTAATTCATATGGCGCGGGATCTCGATGTTGGCCTGGCCACCATCGCAAATCTTTTCGGTCTGACGTCCATTGCCTGGGGATCGGCGTCATTTATCGCCGGCGTGGCCTCGGACCGCATGGGCCGGCGGCCGTTTCTGGTCGGCGCGCCGATTGGCCTCGCATTGGCCTTGGTCGGCGTCGCCAACGGCCAAAGTTTTCTGGCGGTAGCAGCCTGGGCCGCCTTGGCCGGTGGCTTCAGCGGTTTGTTCACGGGTGTCAGTCTGGCCGAAGTGGCGGGGCGGGTGGTCGATCGGCAGCGGGGCCGGGCGCTTGGCTGGGTGATGGCGGGGCAATCCCTGACCCTGCTCGTGGGCGTGCCCCTGGCGGCCTGGATTGGGGCCAGCCTTGGCTGGCGCGGCGTTAATCTCTGCGTCGCTGCCTTGGCCATTGTGGCCGCCGTGGCCATGTTCGCCACCACCGCTTCAACCCCGAGCAGGGCGCCGGCGCCATCAGTGGCCGTTCGCCGGCCGTCGTTGCGAGCGGCGCTTTCAGGGGCGGTCATTAGGTTGTTATGCAGCGTAATCGCGGAACGTATCTGTTTTGGCCTGGCCGCCGTTTACTACGCCACCTTCATGCTGCAGACTTATGACATATCTTTGACGGCCCTGGCCCTGCCATTGGCGGTGTTCGCGGGGGGCAATGTCCTGGGCACCATATTGGGTGGGCAACTCGGCGACAGGCTGAAGAACCGCATGTTGACCTTTGCCTTGGCTCTGATGTCTGCTGGCGTGGTTGCGGTTTTATTGTTTGCTTGGCATCCTGGCGTCGTGACATCAGTTGGCCTGGGATTTGCCTTTATGTTTTTTACCGCTCTGGCTCGGCCATCGTTGATGGCGTCGTTGGCGGATGTGCCGTCCGATGTGCGGGGCACGGTGATGGGTTTGAACAGTACGGCGGCCTCCGTGGGCTGGCTTGGCGCGGCCGCTCTGGGGGGCTGGATATTGGCGACGGTTGGATTTTCCGGATTCGGGCCCTTGGCCGCCGTTTTGGCGGCAATTGGCGCGGTTTTAGCGCTTTCCGGCCCGCGGCGCAGAGCTTACACAGATCAAAATTAGGGAGGAGATGCATTTTGACCCAGACCTTTGAAATGACCGTTAATGGCGAGGCAAAGCGGGTCGCGGGCGCGCCTTCCCTGCCGTTGATCTATGCCTTGCGCAACCAACTTGGCCTGACCGGTACGCGCTATGGCTGCGGCTTGGAACAATGCGGCTGTTGCATGGTCCTGATCGACAATGAACCTAGTTATGCCTGCACCCGGGCCCTGGATTCGGTTGCCGGGCGGGTGGTGCTGACGGTTGAGGGCCTGGGTAGGGCGGCCGACCCCCATCCCCTGCAACAAGCGTTTCTGGATGAACAGGCGGGGCAATGCGGCTATTGCTTGTCCGGCATTCTGATCAGCGCTAAGGCACTGTTGGACCGGAACCCCAATCCCAGCCGGAACGAAATTGTCGAGGCCCTGGACGTCCATCTGTGCCGCTGCGGCGCCCATACCCGCATTATCAAAGCCATAGGGCGCGCGGCCGCCCTGTTGCGGGGGGAGGATCCGGCATGAGCCCACAAGACATTACCCTACCGGCCAGCTTGACCGTGAACCCGCGTCTGGACCGCTGGCTGAAATTCCAGGCGGATGAGACCGCGCGGGTAGCCACGGGCAAGGTGGAGATCGGCCAGGGCGTGGTCACCGCCCTGTCGCAAATCGCGGCCGAGGAGCTGGATCTGCCCCTTGATCGCGTCGTCATGCTGGCCGGTGATACAGATGCAGGGCCGGACGAACGCTATACCTCTTCCTCCCTGTCCATCATGGTGTCTGGTGCTTCCATACGGCTGGTCTGTGCCGAGGCACGGGGATTGCTGGTGGGGCGGGCCGCATTGCGCCTGAATTGCAGCCCCGACGACATTTCGGTGGCGGCCGGCCGCTTCGCCGTCAACGGTGTACCAAGTGACCTGTCATATTGGAGCGTGGCGCCAGAAATTGATTGGTCCCAGGCGCCTACTGGCGGCTGGGCGCCTAAATCCCCCAGCGATTACCGTATCGTTGGCCAGGACATAGCCCGCCATGACCTACCCGCGAAATTACGGGGTGGTGCCTATCTTCACGACCGGATACCGGAGGATGTTTTGCATGCTCGCGTCCTCCGCCAGCCGGGGCGAGGGGCTCTGTTACGGTTCCTGGACGAGGCCGCGGTCCGCCGCGCCGCCGGTGCCGGGATCGAAATTTTCAAACGAGCCAATTTCGTTGCCTTTATCGGGCCTGATGAGGCGGCGGTGGAAGCGGCGGCCGCTGCGGCGGGAGAACATGCGCAATGGGACGGGGCACCGAATATAGACCCGGCCCAGCAGGAAGCCGCCTGGCTGAAGGGCCAGCCATCCATTGATAACCACTATGGCGCCCCCAACGATCCGGCGCCGACCGGACGGTTGGTGGAGGCGACTTTCAGCCGCCCCTATGTGGCGCACGCCTCCATGGCACCATCCTGCGCCTTGGCCCTGTATGTGGACGATCACCTCACCATCTGGTCCCATGGCCAGGGCATGCATCCCCTGCGCCGCAATATCGCCGAGGTGCTTGACCTAGCCCCGGAGGCCATCACCGCCCGGCATTTGGATGGGGCTGGTTGCTATGGCCATAACGGCGCCGATGATGCTGCCCTGGACGCGGCGATTGTGGCCGTTAACAAGCCCGGCCATTGCATACGTCTGCAATGGCGCCGGCAGGACGAGTTCGGCTTTGAACCCTTTGGGCCCGCTATGCTGGTGACCATGGGGGTGCGGGTCGATGACGCAGGCCAACCTCAGGATTGGACATCCGAGATATGGAGCCCGACCCACGTCCAACGTCCCGGCACGGGCAGTGGCTCTCTGCTGGCGGCCGAGGCGCTGCCCAATCCGCCCGCCGCCCCGGTGCCACAGGACCCGGCGGAAGAGGCGGGCGGCGGCGGTACCCGGAATGCCAGGCCCTATTACGACATTCCTAATAGCCGCATTTTGCATCATCTGGTGACAACGCCCCCGGTACGCACTTCGGCCCTGCGCACCCTGGGCGCGTTGCCAAACGTTTTTGCCATGGAGGCTATGATAGATGATCTAGCCGCCATGGCCGGCAAGGACCCATTGGATTACCGTCTCGCCCTGTTATCCGACCCGCGCGCCCGGGCCGTGCTTTCGGAGGTGGCCGCCATGGCCGGTTGGGACCGGCGCGGCAAGGGCGGGGAGGGCCACGGACTGGGCCTGGCCTTCGCGCGTTATAAGAATACGGCGGCCTATGCCGCCGTCGTCGTGGCCTTGAGTGTGGATCAGACGGTCAAGCTGGAGCATATCTGGGTGGTGGCCGATGCCGGTCTGGTGATCAATCCCGATGGCGTGCGTAACCAGTTGGAGGGCGGCGCGGTGCAGGGCGCGTCCTGGACCCTCAAGGAACAGGTCCGCATGGCGGGCCCGGGCGTCACCTCCCTGGACTGGGACAGCTACCCCATCCTGTGTTTTAGCGAAGTGCCGGAAATCGATGCCCAGGTGCTGAACCACCCCGACCTGCCTTCGTTAGGGGTGGGCGAATGCGCCGTATCGCCCACCGCGGCGGCCATCGGCAATGGCGTGGCCGATGCCCTTGGCGTCCGGATCCGCGACATGCCCCTTTCGCGGGAGCGGATCATGGCTACCCTGCTGGGTTAGGGCAAATGGGAAAAATTATGCGAAATTTGTTATGCTCGGACTTGATCCGGGCATCTACTGGCACCGGCGCGCCGGAGATCACCATGGATTGCCGGGTCAAGCCCGACAATGAAACGAAGGGCGATAATAGCATCCCTTTAGATGATATTTTTTTCTTTTAGCTCGGCCAAATCAGCCCGGTCCAGATCGAGAAATTCCTTGTAGATGGCCTCGTTATCGGCGCCGATGGAACGGGCGGTATGGCGAACCTTGCCGGGGTGATTGGTCAGCTTCGGCACGACGCTCTGTAGGCGCACTTCGCCAAAGTCATCGTCCTGGACTGGCACGATGGATTCGCGGGCGGCGAACTGGGGATCTTCGAATATTTGGGCAATGGAATAGATCGGCGCGAGGGTGCCCTTCTCCCGCTCGAACGCCTCGATCGCCTCGGCCTGGGTATGACTGGCGAACCAGTCGACGTAAATCTCGTTTATCTCAGCCCGATGGGTAAAGCGGTTTTGATTTGAGTTGAATTTCGGATCGTCCGGCAACTCCGGCCGACCGATAGCTCTGGCGTTACCCAGGAAGATCGCATGGGTGCTGCCGGAAAGGGAGACGTACTGGTCATCCGAAGTCTTGAATACATTCGCGGGCGCGGAATAGTGCGAAGCGTTGCCGGTGCGCTGGGGGATTTCGCCCAATTGATCATATTGGATGGTCTGCGAATCCAGCAGCCGAAACGTGGCCTCGGTCAGTGATAGATCGATTTCCTCGCCACCCGTTATAGTGCCGCGGGCGCGCCCCAACAGCGCCATCAACACCGCATTGCAGGCGGTCAAGCCGCCTATGGAATCGCCAATGGGATAGCCGTTGTGCATGGGTGAACGGTCCGGCTCACCAGTGATGTAGGCCAGGCCGGACATGGCCTCGAAAATTCGCGCAAAACCTGGCTTGGCGGCATACGGCCCGGTTTGTCCAAATGCGGTGGCGCGCAGGATGATCAGGTTTGGGTTGGCCTGCCACAAGGTCTCCTTGTCCAGGCCCCAGCGGGCCAGGGTACCGGTGCGGAAGTTTTCCAACAGCACGTCGAACTTCGGCAGCATCTTCAGCAATAGCGCCGCGCCCTCGGGCTTGCGCAAATCCAGGGTTATAAATCTCTTATTGCGGTTGGCGGCCTTCCACCAAATGGACTTGCCATCCTTGAAGGGTGGAAAGTTGCGCAAGCCATCGCCCGCGCCGGGTAGTTCGGCCTTCACCACGTCGGCGCCAAAATCCGCCATTAGGGTGCCCGCCAGGGGGGCCGCAAGAATAGTCGCGATATCCAGAATCCGGATACCTTGTAATGGCCCGCTCATGTACAAATGCCTCTATGGGTTGCGCTGGCGAAAGAATAATACGGCACGCCTCGGCCCAGGCAAACGATTAACGCGCCGATGTTCGGTTGGGCGAACTATTTGGCGATGATTTTCGTAAAGATCATCAGCCCAATGACAACGCCGGTGACCCAGCGAAACGTGGTACGGAAATTTGGTTCTTTCGAGAGTAATTTTTGAAAACAGACTTTGGCCCCAGCAAAAGCCGCCGCGCAGAGCCAGGGGCCAAGGCCATAAATGAGCGTCCTGATCCAACGGGTGGCGGGGGGAAGGTCTGCATATTCATTATGATACGAATGAACGGCCAGCACGGCTGCAGCCATGATAAAGACAGCCGTGGTGAGTTTAATTTTCTTCATGGCGCGGTTTTTGTCCTGTCGGCTCGAGTATTTTGACCATGCTGCCCCAAGCAGAATTCCGAATTAATGAGAAACCCGAAGCGATCCTAAGTGATTGAAAAATTTCTCTAATTCCAAATATCAGAACATTTTCAGAATGAAAATTCTCTGGTTATGAGTTGGTGAAAAGGCGAGGGTTGACGCATAGTTGAAAGATCAGCGCTGTGAGCATCCGCGAGGATAAAAGGTTAAAGAAATCCGCGCTAATTCCAAACTTTCGATAGTCTTCCTGCAGTAATATGATGAGCCCTAGGACGATGCCGATGATCAAGCCGGCATATCCGATGACTGTTGACCAGCTAGACCATGTCTTGTGCCAATAAAGCCGTTCGAGATTTTGATCAATGAACGCGCCCGACCATGATGACCGTGTGTTGCTTGTAATGATGCTCTGCCAAACCGTGTCCTCTAGGGGCAATAAAATTCAAAGTACATGCCAATAGTAAACATCATTGCGGACACAACAGGCGAATTTTTGGCATCGCATTTGTGGGCCGGTGCATTTGAAAATATGATAATCTGACTAATACGAATATATCATTCATCGATCTTCGCAATACAGGACCCCAGCACATGCCATTTGAACTCCGCTCTACCATAAAATCCGGCGGCACGCTTGAAATCATGCTGGCCGAGGTGCCGATCCCGGAAGCCAAGGATAATCAGGTTGTTGTCCGTATAGACGCCGCCCCGGTCAATCCGTCCGACCTTGGCCTGCTGTTCGGCGCGGCCGATATGAGCACGGCAAAGATTTCAGGCAGCGCCGAAAGCGCCATGGTGATGGCGGACATTCCGGAGGCCATGATGAAGGCCATGGCCGGCCGTCTGGACCAGTCCTTGCCCGTGGGCAACGAAGGCGCCGGCGTCGTGGTCAAGGCCGGCTCGTCCGAACTGGCGCAGGCCTTGATGGGCAAGACCGTTGCCGTTATTGGCGGCGCCATGTATGCCCAATATCGGGCTGTCCGGGTGGATCAATGCTTAGCCCTGCCTGAAGGCGTGACGGCGGCTGACGGCGCCTCTTGGTTCGTAAATCCCATGACCGCCCAGGGCATGGCGGAAACTATGCGGATGGAAGGCCACAAAGCCCTGGTGCATACGGCAGCGGCCTCCAATTTGGGGCAAATGCTGAACAAAATCTGCCTTCAGGACGGGGTAGATCTGGTCAATATCGTGCGCAAGCCGGACCAAGTGGAGATCCTGAAAGCGCTCGGCGCCAAATATGTCTGCAATTCGTCATCGCCGGATTTTATAGACGAGTTGACGGAGGCGCTGGTGGCCACGGGGGCAACCCTTGCCTTTGACGCCATCGGCGGCGGCAGGCTGGCCGGGCAGATACTGACCTGCATGGAAGTGGCCGCCAACCGAACGGCCACAGAATACAGCCGCTATGGCTCCACCGTCCATAAGCAGGTTTATATATACGGCGGCCTTGATCGTGGTCCCACGGAATTCAATCGTGGCTTTGGCATGGTCTGGGGTATTGGGGGGTGGCTGTTGACGCCGTTCCTGCAAAAAGCCGGCGGCGAGGTAATCAACAGATTTCGCCAAAGGGTCGCGGCGGAGATCAAGACGACCTTCGCCAGCCATTATACACAAGAGGTCTCTCTCGCCGGCATGCTGACGGCGGAGGCTATGGCTGTTTATGGCAGGCAGGCCACCGGCGAGAAGTTTCTGATTAACCCCAACAAGGACCTCTAGTTCAGCCGTACATATTCAAAATCGATGGGCTGATTGTTGATGCTCCGGGCCGGTGGGGCGATCCAGGCAGCGTATTTTCCCGGCTCGGTGACCGGCTGCATCAGGTTGATCACATAGGCGCGGTCGGCTTCCGTGGGCAGCCATTGGCCATGCTTTTGGTCCCATTCCGCCACGGTAATCACGTCGCCGTTGGGGCTGACCCGAATGCCGGAGGTGTTTTCCAGGCTAAAGTTGCCGATCCGACGGTTGAAGGCGCGGTGGGGCAGTTTTAGCTCGAAATCGATGCCCTGACGCTTGATAATCTGGTTCCACCGTCGCACGCCCCGGTCACAATCGGTGACGTAATCGTCGCGCAGGCGTTCGTTGATCACTGTCAGGGCGTTATCCTGGTTGGTGACTAATTTTTTGCCCTCCAGTTCCAAGATCGGATACAGCGCGTCGCCCAGGGTATGGTCGTCGTCGATCTTGGTTTCCTCGAACCGGCCCTTCAGGCCCATGGAATAGAAGTTCGCCGCGTTGGTGGACCGTTCCGAGCCGAACAGGTCCAGGGAGACCGAGAAATGAAAATTTAAGTATTTCTGTAAGGTCGGCAGATCGATGCCGCCCATTTTCCGTACGTTGTCTTCGCCCTGTTCCTTCATCAACTCACAGGCCCGCAATACCACCCGGCCCACGCCGGTTTCGCCCACAAACATATGATGGGCCTCCTCCGTCAGCATGAAGCGGCAGGTGCGTGCGAGTGGGTCGAAGCCACTTTCCGCCAGGGACGCCAGTTGGTACTTTCCGTCCCTGTCGGTGAAGTAGGTGAACATGAAGAAGGACAGCCAGTCGGGAGTTTTCTCGTTGAAGGCGCCCAGAATGCGCGGCTTATCCGCATCGCCCGAATGCCGTTGCAACATCTCCTCCGCCTCTTCCCGGCCATCGCGGCCGAAATAGCCGTGCAGTAAATAAACCATGGCCCATAGATGCCGACCTTCCTCGACATTGACCTGAAACAGATTGCGCAGGTCATAGAGGGACGGCGCGGTAAAGCCTAGTTGCCGTTGCTGTTCCACCGAGGCCGGCTCGGTATCGCCCTGGGTGACGATCAGGCGTCGCAGCATGCCGCGGTATTCGCCGGGAACTTCCTGCCAGGCGGCCTCGCCTTTATGCTCGCCGAAATTGACCTTGCGCTCGGCTTCCGGTTCGGCAAGAAAAATGCCCCAGCGGTATTCTGGCATTTTCACATGGCCGAAATTGGCCCAGCCTTTTGCATCCACGCTGATGGCGGTGCGCAGATAGACCTCATTGGTCTGAAATTCTGTCGGCCCCATCTCGTGCCACCATTTCTGATAGTTCGGCTGCCAGGCCTCCAGGGCCCGGTGCAGGCGGCGGTCTTCCGATAGATCGACGTTGTTGGGAATGCGTTCCTGATAATCAATGGCCATCGTTCAGACCCTCCTTTTATCGAATTTGCTTTGTTGGCCACTGCCATACAGCGGCAACGCGCCGGTTTCGCCAACCGCATTGGGGCGCTGGAATATCCAGTTCTGCCAGGCGGAGAGGCGTGAGAAGATTTTACTTTCCAGGGTTTCGGGCCCGCCAAAGCGTAAATTTGCTTCCATGCCGGTCAAGGCATCTGGCGAAAAGGCGGTGCGCTCTTCAATGGCAATGCGCGCCTCGTCCGCCCAATCGATATCGTCGGGGGCAAAGGTGACCAGACCGGCATCTTCCGCCCCCAAAGCGTCCATGGCCTCACCCTGGCGCACCGCCAGGGCCGCCACCGTGTCCGCATCATCCAGGAACCGCGATTGCAGGCGGGTCAGGCCGTTGACCATGTCGTAGGGGCCAAAATTCATGGCCGTCAGGGACACCATTGCGGGGCCTTGATTGTCACCTTCAAACTGGCCATCGAGCATGTAACTGCGATCCGCCGCCAGTGCTAGTTCCAGCAAGGTGCCACTAAAGCACGATCCCGGTTCGATAAAGGCGAAAATGCTGCGGGAGGTGACATCAATACGCTTCAAGGAGCGTTTCAGGTACAGGATCACCTCGCGCACCAGCCAGTGATCCTGATTGGCGGCCAGGACGGCATCGTGGGCGGCTACGAGATCGCCGTCGCCGCTGGTATGGAACAACCAGGTGCCAATTTCGTTCTCGTTGGTGCGCAGGTGCAGGATTGCGTCGTCCAACTCGCGCGCTAGGCGCAAGGGCCAATATTCAGCGCCCAGCGCTTGGATGGCCGCCACATCGGTGGGCGGCGCCTCGGTTGGTCCCTGTATTGTCAGACTGCTGGTACGGCTATTTCGGTCAATTTCCACCGACAGGGTGGAATAGCGGACGGTGTCACCATCGATAGTGCGTTGCAGTGGTGTCAGCGTGATGCCCTGGGCCCTCGCAGGACGGTCCGATTGGGCCACGGCCTGGGCCGCGCGGGCGGCTATGGCGTCATGGTATTTGGAGCGCGGCGCGATCTCGTCAATCAGCCGCCAGTCGACGGCGCGCTGGCCGCGGATGCCTTCTTCCAGCGTACAGAAGAAATCGGCCCGGTCGCGGCGTACCTTGCGTTTGTCCGACAGACGGGTCAGGCCGCCGGTGCCGGGCAAAACTGCCAGCAAGGGCACTTCCGGTAGAGATACCGTGGTGGCGCCATCATCGATCATGACGATCTGGTCGCAGGCCAGGGCAAGTTCGTAGCCCCCCCCGGCGCAGGGGCCGTTGACGGCGGCAATATAGGTTTGCTGGGAATGGGCGGAGGCGTCTTCGATGCTGTTACGGGTCTCGTTAGTGAATTTGCAGAAATTCACTTTGTAGTCGTGGGACGAGGTGGCCAGCATGCGGATGTTGGCGCCGGCGCAAAATATTCTGTCCTTGGCCGAGGTAAGGATAACGGCGGCCACTTCGGGATGCTCAAAGCGCAGGCGCTGTACGGCATCATAGAGTTCGATGTCAACGCCCAGGTCGTAGGAGTTCAATTTTAATTCGTAGCCGTCCCGCAGACCGCCGCCTTCATCCACGGCCATGGCTAAGGTCGCCACGCGATCCTCGATCGATAATTGCCAATGGCGGTAAGACTTCGGCGCGGTGCGAAAATCAATCATGCGATGCAGTCCCTAATACCTCATATATAATAGGCAATATAATGCATAAAAAAAGAATATAAAGCATTATTTTACAGGTCCCGCCGTCGCCCTCGTTTCCTTGCCGTGCACCCCTTCGCGATAAAGAATATATATCCCGGTGGTGATCAGGACGGCGGCGCCGCCGACGGTCCAGCGGTCGGGCAGATCGCCAAACACGAGATAACCGAACAATGTATTCCATAGCAGGGCAGTGTAGGACAGTGGCGCCAACACTGCGACGGGCGCGAATTCGAACGATTTAATCAATAAGTAATGACCAACGCCGCCCATCAGGCCCAGGGCCACTAACATAAGCCAAAGCTCCGGCGATGCTGGGCTTTGCCAAAAGAAGGGCACCGCCAGGGACATAATCCCGGCACCTACGAAGCCGGTGTAAAACAAGGTTGTGATCGGATCATCCTTGCCCGATAGCATACGGGTGGTGATCTGGTACAGGGCATAAGCGAGCGCCATGGCCAGCAATAGCCAGACGGCCCAATGCATGGCCTCCACGCCGGGACGCACAATGATCATGGCGCCAATAAAGCCGACGGCAACCGCGCTCCAGCGCCGCCATCCGACCGCCTCGCCCAGCAACGGCACACTCAAGGCGGTCACCATGAGCGGCGAGACGAAGCTGATCGCCACCGCGTCGGCCAGGGGCATGTATTGAATGGCGGTGAAAAAGGCGATAGTGCAAAATATCAGCAGCAGGGAGCGGAACCATTGCA
>Ga0209402_10002577_pt1 | contig 17882 bp, 17 predicted proteins | sample ArcticOcean_MG_C_3_FD_187437 | JGI IMG/M metagenome (GOLD analysis project Ga0209402, IMG submission 187437) | Marine microbial communities from western Arctic Ocean - ArcticOcean_MG_CB8_126 (SPAdes) (version 2) | ecosystem: Environmental > Aquatic > Marine > Oceanic | place: Arctic Ocean... | reverse complement strand
AGCCCGCTTTGAAGTTGCGATAAATGTCACGGACGCTACGGAAGACCTTGACTCCGGCGCTACTGTGCTCGAGGCGCACCCGTAGCTTGGAGACACGCCAAGAGGAACGGGGTCAGACGGTGAACCCACTCGTTGGCCTGCGGCTGGCTCATCCCGAAGAGCAGACCCTGCACCGCTAGGGTCTATTTAGTGTTCTAAGTGTTATTCGTCACGCTCACTGATTAGTTGCAAACCATTTCCCGTTAATTTGTACAGGTACACCCTTTGAGGTCTACAGCAGTTGGCGTACTTTGAGTGATCAACTCCTGGTCTGTCTCTTGAAATACGTATCGTGTCAGTTGAGACAAAGGAAACACCTCGCTCTTGGGAAAGCAATTTACTGAAAATAGGCTTGATGGAGAAAATATGAGTATATTCACAACAACTCCCCCCTCCTGTGAATTCGTGGATTGCTATAAAATGATCACTCAGGTATTGGTTTTCAATGAAATAAAAACTGTTCGGCATTCCGACCGAGTAAGCGACAACGACATCAAGAACTTGGCGTTTATAATTCACTTTTTTGTAAACGACAAGTGTTGACACAGCATCGCTATCCAGAACCTTGGCATTGGTTATCGAAAATGTGATGCCATTAACGATTTTGTTTTGTTGCACCAAGAGAACACTGTTTTCAATCGCAAGCAAACTATTCGCCAGTACAACGAAAAACAACAGCATTACACAGGAGAGCAGCGATGTGATTTTAACCATTGTCATTCTGACAGTTTGAGGTACCGTTCAGCATTTCAATTAATCCCCGGGTTTTCCTTGCGTTTGGCGACGAAGGCTTCCAACTCCTCGGTTTTTGCGGCGTCAAGGGGCGGTGGGGAGAATTCCTGAAGCACCTGTTTCCACAGCTTGTTCGCACGCTCGGTGGCGTTGAGCGATCCGGAGTCCTGCCAGTTCTCAAAGTTGTTCCAGTCCGAGACGATCGGGCTGTAAAACGCCGTCTCGTAGCGCTCCAGCGTGTGGGCGGTGCCGAAGAAGTGGCCGCCGGGGCCGACGTCCTTGATCGCGTCAAAGCCCAACTCGGATTCGTCCACCTTCATGGGAATCAGGAACTGCGAGAGCATTTGCAGGTTCTCGACATCGAGGACGACCTTCTCGAAGGACGCGCAGAGTCCGCCTTCCATCCAGCCGGCGGCGTGTTTGATGAGGTTCGTGTGCCCTTGGACGCAGGGCCAGAGCGCCATCATGGTTTCGTAGGAGGCTTGTGCGTCCACCGTGTTGGAGGTGCTGACTCCGGAGGCGCGGTAGGGGATTTTGTAGCGGCGGGCGAGCTGCGCTCCGGCGAGGGTGGTTTGCGCGAGTTCCGGAGTGCCGAACGCGGGCGAGCCGGTGCGCATGTCCACATTGGAACTGAAGCTGCCGTAGATCATGGGCGCTCCGGGAGCGACCATTTGCGCGAAGGCGATGGTCGCCAGTGCCTCCGCGTTTTGCTGAACCAAGGCTCCGGCGAGGGAGACGGGTGCCATCGCTCCGGCCAGCGTGAACGGGGTCACACACACACACTGCCCGTGCCGCACCATTTCCATCATGCCCTGGAGCATCACCCCGTCCACGCGCAGGGGCGAGGACGTGTTGATGATCGAGAACAGTCCGGGTTCCCGCTTGAGCTGCTCCAGCGAGACCCCACGCGCAATCCGCAGCATCTCGATGGAATCGGTGATGCGCTGCTTGCCGAGCGAATAGGCGTGCAGCACCTTGTCGGTGAGGGTGTGGAACGCGAGGCCACAGTCGAGATGTCGGGTGTCCGGAGGTAAATCCACGGGTTCCACAGGATAGCCGCCGATGCAGTGGATCACGTTGAAGGATTGCGCGAGCCGCACGAGGTTGCTGAAGTCCTCGAAGTTTCCCGGACGCCGTCCGTTGTCGGTGTCCGAAGCGTTTGGGGCGCTGGCGACCATCGCAAAGCAGATGTTGTTCTCGCCGATCTCCAGCGAATGCTCCGGATTGCGGGAGTGCATCGTGAAGCGTTCGGGCACCTTGCCCATCCACGCCATCACCAATTCCGGAGCCATCCGCACCATCTGGGTGGACTCGTCCACCTCCGCGCCCTTTTCCCGCAAAATGCTGAGCGCTTCAGAGTCCATGAACTTGATGCCCAACTCTGCGATCACGCGCAGGCTGGTGTGGTGGATTTGCTCCACCTGATCCTCGGAAATGACGTTGAGCACAGGGTAGGGGTTTTGGGGTTGTTTCCAAGGGAGTTGCTTGAGGCCTTGGCTGGCTCGGGCGCTGGTTTGGCGGCGACGCGCTCCTCTTGTACTCATGAGAATCCTTTCAAACGGTGGAGATCAGGAAACAAAACCCCATGCCACCCGAATCCACCCAGAACCGCAAGCGGATTCTGGGGCGATGTGGTGTAAAACGATTGTCCGTTTTTGGGGAACATGGTTCACTGTCCTCTACCATCAAACCTCCTGTGACCTTCAAATCGAACCACGTCACCATGCTTTCGAACGAACGACTGAACGCACTCCGCGCAGAAACCCCTGGGTGCCATCAGGTTTTGCACCTCAACAACGCCGGAGCCTCGCTCATGCCAAAGGCCGTACATGAGGCCGTGACTGGGCATTTGGCGCTGGAACGGGACATCGGCGGTTACGAGGCAGAAGAGCAGGTGCAGCCGGTCCTGACGCATTTTTACAACGCCTTTGCCACGCTGCTGAACGTGAACCCGGAGGAAATCGCCTACGTTGAAAACGCCACGCGGGCGTGGGACATGGCGTTCTACTCATTGCCGCTGCGCGAGGGGGACCGCGTTCTCACCCACGAGTCCGAATACGCCTCGAACTACCTCGCCTATCTGCAACTGGCCCAGCGTCGCGGCATCGAAATTGACGTGGTGCCGTCCGACGCTTCCGGACAAATGGACGTGAACGCGCTCCGGCGGAAAATCACCGTGAACACCCGCTTGATTGCCCTCACGCACGTTCCTACACAGGGCGGCTTGGTCAACCCGGCTGTCGAAGTGGGGCAGGTTGCCCGCGAACATGGCCTGCTCTATCTACTCGATGCCTGCCAATCCGTCGGGCAACTTCCGGTGGATGTCCGGAAAATCGGCTGCCACCTGCTCTCCGGAACGGGCCGCAAGTTCCTGCGAGGACCACGGGGCACCGGATTTTTGTACGTCTCCAACGAAATCCTCGGTCAACTCGATCCACCCTTCATTGATCTCCACTCGGCGACTTGGACCGGAGCCGACCAGTTTGAGTACCGTCCCGGAGCCAAACGCTTTGAGAATTGGGAAAGCTATGTGGCGGGCCGGGTTGGACTGGCCCGTGCGGTGGACTACGCCCTTGAAATTGGCGTGGACGCCATCGAAAAGCGGAATTCGCACCTCGCTGCAGGGCTGAGGACGGAACTGGCCCGAATTCCAGGAGTGGCCATTCACGACCAAGGCGAGCGAAAATGCGCCATCGTGACCTTCCGCAAGGACGGTGAATCCGCTCCGGACCTCGCAAAACGTCTCCGCCAGCAGAACGTCAACCTCTCCACGAGCAGTGTCTTTTCCGCACAGTTGGATTTTGCGCGGCGTGGTCTCGACAACTTGGCGCGGGCCTCGGTGCATTACTTCAACACCGAAGCCGAAATCGAACGATTCTGTAAGCTGGTGCGAGGGGCGTGACCAAGCCATCCGGAAAACACTCTGAAAGATAGTGATGCCAGAAACTCCACCGGAATTCACAATCCTGATTTACCTGCTTGCCGGAATCTTGCTCGGTGGATTGCTTGTTGGGGTGGCATGGAAAATCCGGACAAACGCGAAGTCGCAAGAACGGGACGCCTTGCAGCAGGAAAACGAAAAGCTGCGCTCGCAATCTGAGAGCGACGGCAAACAACTTGCGGCACTCAACGAGCGGGTGCAGCAGCTTCCGGAACTGGAAGCCGCGCTCCAGCAGGCCAACCAGCAGCGAGAAGCCGCGCAGCGTGAATTGGCGGGATTGAAAGCCCGGCTGGAATCCGAGCAGAAGGCCGCTCAGGAAAAGGAGAAATTTTTGGAAAACGCAAAAACGGAGTTGCACACACAGTTTGAGAATCTGGCTACCAAGATTTTTGAGGACAAATCCGGCAAGTTTGTGCAGAAAAACGAGGAGCAGCTTTCCGGACTCCTGAATCCCCTGCGCGAGCGCATGAAGGAGTTTCAGGAGAAGGTGGAGCAGGTTCATGCGGTGGACCTTCGGGAGCGCAGTTCCTTGCAAACGGAACTCAAGCAGCTCTTGGAGTTGAACCAAACCCTGAGCAAAGATGCGAGAGACCTGACCTCGGCGCTCAAGGGAGATTCCAAGCAGCAGGGGGATTGGGGCGAGTTTGTGCTGGAGACTTTTTTGCAAAATGCCGGGCTGCGCAAGAACGTGAATTATTTTGTGCAGGAGCATTCGGTTTCCGAGGAAGGCGAACGTCGTCGTCCGGACATTGTGGTCAAACTCCCAAACGACAGCAGCATTGTCATTGACTGCAAGGTGTCGCTGACCGCATACGAGCGTTATGCTTCCGCCGAGAATGAGGCAACACGGGAGGAGGCTGCAAGCGCACATGTGCAGTCGGTTCGGAGGCACCTCGCCTCGCTGTCCTCCAAGAACTATCAGGGCTTGTACAAGGAGCAGGGGGATTTGGATTTCGTGCTGCTGTTTATGCCCATCGAACCTGCCCTGCTCCTGGCCTTGTCCAAGGACGAGAAGCTGTTCACGGAAGCCTACAACAAGAACATTTTGCTGGTCAATCCCAGCACGCTGCTTCTGGCCTTGCGCATCGTCGCTAATCTCTGGCGGCAGGAAATGCAGGCGCAGAACGTCCGGGACATCGCCGACCGTGGGGCCAAGCTCTATGACAAGTTCCGCGGCTTTGTCGAAGATTTGCAGAAGGTGGGGGAGCGTTTGCGGCAAGCCGATGAGAGCTACCAAGGGGCCTTGGGAAAACTCTCCACAGGCAGTGGCAACCTGATCCATCAGGCGGAACTGCTCCGGGATCTGGGGGTGAAGCCCAAAAAGACGCTGCCTGCCGGATTGGTCGAGGCACAGAATGAGGAACCACAAAAATCGACATCTTAAAAATGCACTGCATTCCTGGAATTCACGTTGATCCGGAAGAACTGCTGCGTCCGCCGCCCAAGGGCTTTCCGCCCCGACCACAGCGGCTGGCGTTGCGGCAGGGGCCGCACCAGTCGCGGGTGAAGGGGCGCGGCATGGAGTACGCCGAATCCCGCGCCTACCACCCCGGAGACGACGTGCGGCACATTGACTGGCGCATCACCGCTCGCTCCGGACGGGTCCACACCAAGCTTTTTCAGGAGGAGCGTGAACGCCCGGTCTTGCTGGTCCTCAATCTCACGCCTTCGCTGTACTTTGGAACCAGGAACACGCTCAAGTCGGTGCAGGCGTGCCGCGTGGGGGCGTTGCTGGGCTGGCAAGCGTTTCAGCGCGGAGACTGTGTGGGGGCGTTTGTGCAAGGGGCGCAGGGGCATTTTGAACACAAACCCAGCCGAGTCCGCCCCGCCTTTCTGCGCTTGCTGCGCAAACTGGCGGAATTTCACAACGAACCCCTGCAAACGGAAACGGCGTCGGCACCTCGTGAATTAGAGTTTCCCGAGCTGCTGCGGCAGGTCTTGCGGGTGGCTGCTCCGGGAACGCTGGTGCATTTGTTGTCCGATTTTGAATCCCTCTCGAAAACCCCGCTCGAACCCCTGCTGCGGTTGACGAAACACGGAGAAGTCCGCATTTGTGAATTGACCGACCCAATGGAGGAGGCACTGCCGGGATCGGGACGCATGACGGTGCAATCCCTCACCAACGACACTTTGCGATTCCTGCTGCCTCCGGTCCGTGTTCGTCAGAACCTCTTGGAGCAATGGCAGGCCGAGCGTGAGCGCCTACAGGGCGAATACCGTCGTCATGGCATTTTGTGGCAGCGGATTTCCACCCCCGAAAACCCGCTGAATGCTCTGATTTGAGATGAATCCGGAAACGATTTTGGCCCAACTTCGGGACGTTCACGCGCCGCCACCGGTTTCGTGGTGGCCTCCGGCTCCGGGATGGTGGGGAATCGCTGTGCTGTTGGTGCTGCTGCTTGCCTTTGGGGTTCATTGGTATTTCCGGACTCAGCCGACCCGCCGTTTTCGCAAAACCGTGTTGGCGGAATTGCAACGGATCGAACAGGCTCACGCCCAAACGCAAGCCACGCAAGCCGCCTTGCAAGCGGTTTCGGCCTTGTTGCGGCGGGCTGCAATGTCGGTCCGGCAGCGGGACCAAGGGGCCGGACTGGTTGGCAACGATTGGCTCCGGCAGTTGGATTTCCTTGGAAAGACCAACCGCTTCACCAAGGGTCCGGGGCAGGCGCTGGTTTCCCAAACCTATGCCGTAAATACAGAGCTGCGCATGGAGCCGTTGTTTGAACTGGTGCGGGACTGGGCACAGTCGGTCACACCTGCCCGCTGATCCTTACTGATGTTTCCTGTCAATCCCGGAACGCTAGTGTGGGCATGGCCGTGGTTGTTGGCGGCTTGGCCTCTTCCTCTCTTGATTTGGCTCTTGCCGCCGCTGGCCGCAGTGGCCTTGGCCCTGCCCGTGCCCTTTGCGGAACGGATGGCCGCTCATGCAGCTTCCGAAAAACGCCCCCTCCAGATGGGACGGTTGCTGCTCGCAGGCGTGTGCTGGACCCTGCTCGTGATGGCGGCGCTGCGTCCGCAGTGGGTGGGCGAGCCGATAAAAATGCCCGTGTCCGGGCGGAGCATGATGCTGGCCGTTGATTTGTCGGGCAGTATGCGCGAGCAGGATTTGGAGCTCAATGGCGATCCTGCCACTCGTCTTGCCGTCGTCAAATCCGTGCTGGCGCCCTTCATTGCACGACGCGAAGGGGACCGCCTGGGGCTGATTCTCTTTGGGGATCAGCCGTACCTGCAAACACCCTTGACCTTTGACCGGAACATGGTCGCACAAATGCTCATCGAATCTGAAATTGGCTTGGCCGGAGAGCGTACCGCCTTGGGAGCCGCCGTGGGCTTAGCGATCCGGAAGCTTCGGGATTTGGAGGACTCCCAGCGTGTGCTGGTGCTGCTCACCGATGGGCGGAACACCGCCGGAGAGCTTGCTCCCAAAGCAGCACTGGAACTCGCAGAACAGGTGGGCTTGCGAATTTACACCATTGGGGTGGGCGCGGACGAAGCTTTCATCCGGACGCTGTTCGGCACCCGCCGTGTGAACCCTTCCGCCGAACTGGACGAAGCCACGCTTCAGGCGTTTGCCGAACGCACGGGAGGCCGCTACTTCCGCGCCCGCAGTCCGCAGGAACTGGAGCAAATCTACATGGAATTGGACCGTTTGGAACCCATCGAGATGGACGAGCAAACCTACCGCCCCCTACAGGAACTCTACCCGTGGCCACTGGGTTTGGCGGTGGGCTTGGGCTTGGCAAGCGGGTTGCTCCAAATGCTCGCCACAGGATTCCGCTTGCTCTACGGCGGCAGGGGACCACGAAAATGAGAAACCGTTTGCCAGAGCATCAGAAGGATTTTGTGCTGCCCGTCAAATCCAACAGGACTCTGGCCCTGAGCGAGAAAGACAAGCATAAAGGCACCTTCATCAGTATCGAGTCGCTCCGACTGGAAGCAGGCTCCACAAGCGATGTTTATCTCAGGGGGCTGGATTTTCCGGTGCGCCTGATTAAGCAAGTCTTTACAAACAAAGACGGAGGTTGTGGAGAACTGTTTCTCGTTTCCAGCGACAGGGAGCTTTCCTTTGGTGAAACCACAGCGATCCATCAGAAACGATGGCAAGTCGAGTTGATCTTCAAGGGCTGCAAGTCCTCCCTCAATGCCGACCGCATGACTTCCAGAAACCCCCTCATCATTCAAAACCTGCTGCTCGCCTCACTTGCAGGACAACTCGCCTCTGCTGCCATTCTCCAGTTCGGCAGAGACCGGCTCCCTCAGGACCGGAGGCTCGCCGTCTCTTTCCAGCGCACCGCAAAGATCGCGGCCTTGTTGGCCAGAGACTTCGTACGCTGCTTTCTCGCACACACCTCACAGGCTACGGAAGCCTTGTCCCGCTAAATCCTGCTGTTTGTCGACGAAATCTTTGACCCCAATTACAGACACAGAGAAATCTCCTTGATGCGGCCCCAAAGAACCCTGACTCAAAAAGCGATCAAACTCTCGAATCAACCCCGATTGCAAGACAACGAACTTAAATTCGCAGCATGAATCCTAAATCACGAACACCTATGAAAACGCACCTATTGCGATTGGGTTCGGCAGTTTGTGAAGTATCATCTCCTCAGTCCTGCATTTCTGGAGTCTTGATGCGGTTGATGAGCACCTGCTGTCCGATCGAGAGGATGTTGCTCGTCATCCAGTAGAGCGTCAATCCGGCAGGGAAGGTGAAGGTGAAGACCGTGAACACCAGCGGCAGCATCTGCATGAGCTTCGCCTGCGTGGGATCCATCATCGCGCTCTGCGGGGTCATGCGTTGCTGGATGAACATCGTGGCGCCCATGATCAGCGGGGTGATGCCCAAACCATCAGGCTGTGAGAGGTCGCTGATCCAGAACATGAAGGGGGCGTGCCGCAACTCCACTGCACTGGAGAGCGAACTGTAGAGCGCAAAGAAGACCGGCATCTGCAAGAGCAGCGGCAGACAGCCTCCCAAGGGGTTGACCTTGTTCTTCTTGTAGAGGCCCATCATCTCCTGATTGAGCTTCTCCTTGTTGTTCTTGTACTTCTCCTGCAATTTCTTCATCCGCGGCGCAAGCTGCTGCATGCGTTTCATGCTCTTCATGCCCTTGTAGGTGAACGGAAACAGCACCATCCGCACAATCACAGTGAGCAGGATGATCGCCACTCCGTAGTTACCAACATAGCCATAAATCCAGTGCAGCAGTTCCAGCAACGGTGCGGCCAGTTCCTCCAGTGTCATGTCATGCGCCTGCACCAACTGCCGCCCGAATTTCTGCAACTCCGCATCCGACTTCGGCCCATAGTACACTTGAAATCCGGACTCGACCATCCGATTTGGAGCGAGGTTGACCAAATCCAAGCGTGCGCCAAAGTGCCCGTGTTCCACTGCCGTGGCACTGGGTTGTGACTGGAAGTAACCAAAGCGCACGGGTGTGAGCGGCGCGGCAGCGGCAATGAAGTACTGATCCTCCAGCCCAAACCAGTCCGCGCTCCGCACTTGCAGTTCCTGGAGCGCCTCGTCCGGAGTTTCGGATTCCAGCTCACCATCGAAGAAATACACCGGTCCTTTGTGCCCAAACTCCTGAAAACGACTGCCTCCGGAAGGTCGGTTCTCGCCAAACAAATGCCGCACCTTGAGTGGCAGCGAGTCGGTGGAGCGGTTGATCACCTGCACCTGATAATCCAAAACATAGCTGTCCGAACGGAAGCTGAAGGTCTTGACGATCTGGAGACCCTCCACCACTGGGGAAGTCAGCACAAGTTGCTGGGTTTCTTCGTCGTCCACATAGAGATGCTCTGCGCTGCTCTGGTACACGGTCTGTGCGAATTTTGCGGTCCTAGCTTCATCCCCCTCAAACTCGACTGAAAATGCCTCGCCGGATTCCATCATCCGTCCCAGCATCTCCACACGGTTGTCCCCGTTCTCCTCCTTGTAATCCGGGCCCAGCACTCCTGTGAGAAATGGGAACCATGTGCTAAGCGTCAATCGCGGTTTGCTGCTTTGATACGTTTGCAGCAGAAAGTTGGTCATCTTGCCACCCCGCGTGTCCACCGTCAACTGGTAGTTCGGCGTTTTCACCACCACCTCCTTGGAGGGCAGGATTTCGCTGACTTCCTGTGTGGCCACAAAAGTAGCCGTAGTGCTGGCTGTCTCAGCAGAGGTACCCCTCGTCCTAGCTGTAGCTTCGACGACCTCCTCTTCCTCCTGAATCTGTACGGTTTCCGCAGGCAGTGGTTCTGGCGGGGGAGGCGGGGGAAAGAGGACGTTCCAAGTGATAAGGACGCCAATTGAAAGCGCGATCGCGAGGATGGTATTTTTTTCCATAAAGAATGAGCGCGGTTCAGAAGTTACGGGGTTCGGGTACAGGGTCCATACCACCGGGGTGGAAAGGGTGGCAACGGCAGACCCGCCAAAGCGACAGTCGGGTGCCTCGAATCAACCCATGCCGCTGGTAGGCTTCCAGCGCGTACTGTGAGCAGGAGGGGTGAAATCGACAGGACAGAGGCAACAAGGGAGAAACGCACTTCTGGTAAATTCGGATCAGCAGCATCGGTACTGCGGTAAATACACGAGCGGTGCTTGCTGAAATGTGGCTCCATTGGGGATTCATGCGCGGTTCTCTACAAGTTCTTGGAAGTAGCGGCGGATCAGCCGATGCACATAGTCGAGGGTCACGGGCCGCTCCGGACGTCGAGTGACCATGAAGCAGATGTCGTGGGGATGGGTGAGTCGGTGACGCTCCCGCCGGATCGCCTCGCGGAGCAAACGCTTGATCCGATTGCGCTCCGGAGCCGTGCCGACTTTGCGCTTGATGGAGATCAGAAAGCGGCTCGACTCCTGCTCAGTCGGAGCCGATTTGACGCTCACCAGCCCCAGCGGACGGAAGACCCCTTCCGCAAAAACCCGCCGGATTTCCCGACGACGACGCAACCGCACCGCCTTCGGGAAAGACTGGTCGGGCATCAGACGGCGAGGCGCGTGCGTCCTTTAGCGCGGCGGCGCCTGATCACGTTGCGGCCTCCGGGGGTTGACATACGCACCCGGAATCCGTGCTTCTTCCTGCGACGCCGATTGTTGGGTTGGAAGGTTCGTTTCATCCTAAGTTTCTCGTTTCTGTGGTAGAGACAAAACGAACATTTTAACCAGAATGCCTCCAGACTGACAAGTTTTTTCGGAGGTCAGGTGAAGGAAACCGGCTGGTCAAGGTGATTCTCCAAAAGACGGGTGAAGCACTCGTCAAACTCCTCCTGCTCCGCCTCAGCAAACCAGCGGTCCTGTTCCGGTTGGTACTTGAAGTGCCAGCCCCGGGCATTGCCCGCGAGCCAGAGTTCGTGAACCGCCTGTTGCGTGTTGAGGACGACCCTGCGTCCTGTGGCCTCGACGGTGAGTTCCAGTTTGTCCGGAGTGCAGTCGTAATCAATCTCATCTTCAAACTCATCCAGCAAGTCCTCCACCTTCCGGAAGATGGAGGCGACCCGCCCGAAGTATTCCTTGTTTTCCATGCTGCTGCCTTGGTTGTCGTCTTTAGATCATCGTAGAAGAGTATAGCAGAGAGTCAATCGAAATTATGGGATTCCAGTTGCGTTTTTCCTCCACAGTTTTCAAAATACTTTGCTCCACCATTGATCTTTCATCTTGGTCTTGTGAATCAAATGCGTATGCGGTCTGTACAGAAATCCCTTTTGCCTTGGCTCCTGCTTCCCCTGCTGCTCTGGACCTCACTGGTTCAGGCCGGAGCGCTCGACAACTCCGACCCGCGCTATCCAGAGCGCCAGTACCGTCGCTTTCTGCTACCCAACGGTCTCAAGGTGATGCTCGTTTCCGACCCCACCTTGCAACACGGCTCGGCCTCGCTAGTGGTTGGGGTAGGTTCGATGACCGATCCGCTAGAGCGGCAAGGGCTGACACACTTTCTTGAACACCTGCTCTTCCTCGGCACAAAGAAGTACCCGGACGCGGGCAGCTATCAGGAATTCGTTTCCACCCACGATGGTTTCAGCAACGCCTACACCGCCGAAACGCTGACGAACTACTTCTTTGAGGTTTCCGGAGATCACTTGGAGGAAGCGCTGGATCGTTTCTCCCAATTCTTTGTCGCGCCTCTTTTTAACTCGGAACTCGTCGAGCGCGAACTGAAGGCGGTCGAGGCCGAGCATTCCAAGAACATCCCCAACGACCATCGACGCATCGCGCAAGTGCGGCGTGAGATTTATGCTTCCGGACACCCTGCCCGCCACTTCGCCACCGGAAATCTCGAAACCCTACGCGGCGTCACTCGCGAGGAACTGCTCAACTTCTACCAGCGTCACTACTCCAGTAACCGCATGACCCTCGCGGTTTCCGGACGCCAGAGCCTCGACACCTTGCAAAACTGGGTCGTTCCACGCTTTGCGGAAATCGTCAACCGCAAACTCAAGACCCCACGCCTGCCGAGGAATTTCCTGCCTCGCAACGACCGCTTCCGTCTGCTCAAGGTCAAGACGGTGAAGGATCAACGCACCCTCACGCTCGTCTTCCCGCTGCCCTCGGTTTTGCGCTACTACAAAAGCAAGCCCCTCAGCCTGCTCGGTTTCCTGATCGGACATGAGGGCAATGGCAGCCTGCTCTCACTGCTCAAGCAGGAAGGCTTGGCGACCGGACTTTCAGCTGGAGGAGGCGAGCGCAAGCGCGACTACGCCTCCTTTGAGATCACCGTGCAACTCACAGAAAAGGGCGAAAAACGCCTGCGCACTGTGATCACGCGCACCTTCCAGCACCTGCAACTGCTGCGACGCACCCCACCACTGTCCTTCGTTTACGAGGAAAACCGTCGCATGACCGAACTGGACTACCAGTTTGCGGAGAAGGCGGAGGGGACTGGTCTTGTCAACACCTTCGCTGTGCTGCTCCAGTTTTACCCAATGCGCACACTGGAGCGTGATCCCTATCTGATCACCAAATTCAACAAACGGATCTACGACAGTATGCTCTTCCGGCTCACCCCGGACAACCTGCTTGCGATTCTTGCCTCCCAGAACGTCAAGACCGACGAGACGGAAACTTACTACGGTGCCGAATACGCCTACACCGAAACTCATGCAAACTGGGTGAAGCAGTGGAAGACGGTCAAGCTGCACCCCAAACTCACGCTGCCGACTCCCAACCCCTTCGTTCCGGAAGACCTCAGTATGAAACCGTTCCGGGGCAAGTTCCGGGTGACATTCCAGACGCTGGCAGGACTGCGGCAGGAAGGCTTTCCGGAAGCCCTGCTGCGCTCGCTGGAGCAGGCGCAGGGTCAGTCATGGAATTCGTGGCAAAGCCTGAGCAAAACCGCCCTCGCCACGCTAACTCCGGAGCAGCAGACGCAAGCACGCGGACTCGTCCTCAAGCACGTCGTTCCAGAACCGGAAGTGCTGCTCGACAACGAGCGGGGCCGCATTTGGTTCCAACAGGATTACCGCTTTGCAACACCCAAGGCCCGCATCGTCCTGCGGCTGCACTCTCCAGAAGTCTATGCTTCGCCACAACGCGCCGTGCTTTCGCAACTCTCGGTGGATGTCATCCGGGAAAGCCTCAACGAGTTCAGCTACCCCATCCTACTGGCCGGAATGAGCTATAGCGTTGGTGTCAACAAGGAAGGACTAAGCTTAGAGTTCGGCGGCTATTCGGATAAACTCCCAGCACTCGTCCAGACCATCGCTGGGCGTCTGCGCAATGCCTCTGTGAGCAAGACCATTTTTGCGGAACTCAAGGAAAAGAAACGCCGCAGCTACCAAAATTTTCACCTCCAGCAACCCTATCAGCAGGCGTTCTACTACCGCAGTCTGCTGCTGGAAGACCGCAAGTTTGCGCTTTGGGATTATGACCGGGAGATCCAAAAGATCACACTCAAGGACGTGAAGAACTTCATGCGCAAAAACCTCTTCAAACGCATGTACGTTGAGGGGTTGGCTTACGGAAACCTTGCTGCCGAGACGGCCCGGAACACGCTGGAACCGCTGCTGAAGACCTTCGCGGATCAACCACTTCCGACCGAAGAGCGCTTTCAAGAACAAGTCCTCCAAATCGAACCCGGGCAAGCCCACACCTTCTCCCGCAAGATGAAGGTGGAGAACTCCGCGCTCGTCATGGAACTCCAGATCGCGCAACGCACCCCTCGGCTGCGTACCGCCCTAATGGTGCTGAGTACCGCCCTGCAACCACAGTTCTACAACGAACTCCGCACCCAGCAGCAGTTGGGCTACATCGTCAACGCGGGCTACACGGAACTGGAAGAAACCTTGGGACTTGTCTTCATGGTCCAGTCCGGACGCTACGATCCCAACACGCTTCAGCAGCGGATGGACACCTATTTTCCAAAGTTCCTCGCAGAACTTTCCAAAATTTCCGAGGTGGAGTTGGAGAAACTCAAACGCTCGGTGCTGAGCGGCAAACTGCGGCGTTCGGCTTCGATCTCGGAGGAAACCTCGCGACTCTTCGGCATCATCCGCAACCGTGACGCTGACTTTGATTACAACAGCCGCGAGATTGACGCGCTCCAACGCCTCACGGTCGTGGACTTGCAGGATATCCTCCGCACCCATTTGGCTCCGGAAAGGCAGCGGCGGCTGGTACTCCGGATGGTTGGCAGCGTCCATGAAGACAGCCCAGCGTCTGGAAACCGTATCAACACCATTGACGAGTTCAAGCAAGCGTATCCTTGTCCAGCCCTCTGCGCTCCCTGAAATCTGAATGAAATTGTGAAAAATCAGCACAGAGAGCGCAGAGGAAAATGCTATAAAAACCTCTGTGGCCTCTGTGTGTCTGGGTAAAACAACGTTAATCTAAAATTAAAAATGAGTGATTCCTATCCGATGACCGTGCAGAGTCACGAAAAGCTCAAGGAAGAATTGCATCGGCTCACCACTGTTGCACGTCCTGCGGTTGTCAACGCCATCGCCGAGGCCCGTGCCCACGGTGATCTCTCTGAAAACGCCGAATACCATGCTGCCAAGGAGCAGCAGGGTTTTCTAGAAGGGCGAATTCGGGAACTCAACGGCAAACTTGCCTTCGCGCAGGTGATTGACGTCTCCAAGCTTTCGGGAGAGAAAGTGATTTTCGGAGCAAAGGTGACTTTTGTCGATGTTGGTACCGACGAGGAGAAGTGCTACCAGATTGTGGGAGAGGACGAGGCCGATCTTGAAAATAGGAAAATCTCTGTGAATTCACCGATTTCCCGTGCCTTGATCGGCAAAACCATCGGCGATACCGTCATCATCCCCATCCCCAAGGGCAAGCTTGAGGTCGAAATCCTCGAAGTGGAATTCCTCGGTTAAATCCGGTTGAAAGCCCGCTCAGAACAGCCCCGCCAGTTGGCTCCGGACTTCGGAGAATTCCGTATCGAAGCAGAAGTGCATGGTCTGGAAACGCTCACGGAAGCGGGTGACTTCCTCGCCAACATTCTTGCCCTGCACCGCCTCAACAAACAGCGGGGCAAACTCCCGGAAATCAGCTTCCTTCATGCCGAAGCGCGTCATTTCGGCGACCCCAATGCGTAGTCCGGAACTGGAGGTGAAACTCTCATCGGAGGGAATCGCCTGATAGTTGACGATGATGTTGCTCTCCTCCAAGTCCTGTGCAACGGCGCAGCCCTGAGCATAGCCAACGGCAACGATGACCTGATGGGTTTCGGTGTAGTCAAGCTCAGGATCCCCCTGCACCTCCAGTCCCTCGTCTGCCAACGCTTTGGCAAACGCCTTGGCGTTAGTGAGCACTTGCGGTTGGTAGGTGTCCTTGAAGGCGTTCATTTCCAGTGCGGCCATCAACATGCCCAACAAAGTGCCGAGGTGATGGTTGCTGACTGCACCCGGAAACACCCGACGCTCAATGGATTTCCAGAGATCAAACTCCGGCGTTCCTTCTTCATAGGCTGCTCCGATGATGCCGCGTTGAGTGCCGTAGAAGGTTTTGTGTGTGGAACCGGTGATGATGTCGGCACCTTCCGCGTAAGGATTTTGGAAGTGCGGGCCGATCAGGCCGAGGACGTGTGCCATGTCATACATGAGGATCGGCCTTGACGACTTCGCGTCCAGCAGTTTCCGGAGGTTTGCAACCGGTTCGGGATGCAAGATCATGCTCTTGCCGAGGATGATCAGTTCCGGATCAAAGCGATCCAGCAGGTTCGCGGTTTCCTCCAGATCCATGCGGTACGGATTGTCCTGCCGCACCGGTAAATTGAGGACGGCATATTTTTCAGTGATAGGATCCTTGGCGACATAATCTCGCAACGCACCCATTGGCTGGGAACTGAGGTGGCCGCCCTTGCTAATGTGGTTGTTCATCACTAGAGGGATGCGGCGTGGCTCACTACGGCGGTCGGTGCGGTTGCGGAAATCAACGAGGGCGCTGAAGATGGTCATGTTCGCCATCTGTCCGCTGATGATCCGGGTTTCCACAAGGGGATAGCCGAGAAAACGCTGCATTTCCTCAACCAAACGCTCTTCCGCCCAAGCGATGAACTCTGTGCCCTGATAGTAGAAAACCTCTTGTTCAAAGGCCGCGAGCAACTCCTTATGCTCCGCGTAACGTCCGCAGGAGTCCGTGATCTGGAGCAGGCGCACGAGCGCAGACTGCGTCATTTCCGAGGGGATCAGGTTGATGCAGCAACGCTGGCGCCACTCGTGATTCTCCAGGCTCCTCCGCAACAGCAAACTGACTTGCTCCTGCGATGAACTTGGAACCGTTGCCGTCTCTTTCGTTTCCCAATCCACTGGAATTGCCCGGAAGTACGGAGGGGCTTCAGAACGTCCGTGCCAACGCACCAGTTGCGCGTTCAGCCGACGACCCCGGACTTCCACCTCCAGTTCCTGCTCAGCAGGAACTGTGGCATCAACATAGGCCAAAGCGAGTGCCCGCCGACCCTGCTCATCGGTGATCTGCATGGTCGCACCCTCGCCCTGAAACTTCCAGTAGGGCACCATTGTCCCGCTCGTGATTACCCCGACTTGCTGTCCGTTGCAATGCACCTTATCTCCTTGGCGCGTGATGCCCTTGTCCTTGAGAGCCAGCGGCAGGAAGCGGCGTGACAGGACTGCCGAGGGTTCGTACTGCCCCATCCGAAGTTTGCGGATTTCCTCAAATTGTGCCCGCAATGCCGCCCGTCCCACAAACTCCCCCTTGCGTTGCGAAAAACTCACTGCCACCGTCGTGAGAGGAAACGCAAATGCCGGAATCTCTTTAGCCTCTGAATCAAGGCCAAATTCGTGTCCGTAAAGCGGCATTCCTGCTTCGAGACGCAAGGTGTCACGTGCTCCTAATCCCGCCACGACCACGCCCTCGTCTTTGCCTGCTTCCTCGAGCCGCGCCCAAATTCCCTCCACCTTGTCAGCAGGTGCAAATAGTTCAAAACCAAGCGGCTCTCCCGTGTACCCCGTGCGGGCGACCAACACATTGGTTCCAAGAATCGTCATTGCGGAGAGGCTGTTACGGAAAGTTTCGGGCATGGCACCGTCGCGTTTCACCTCAGAGAGAATCCGCCCGGAAAGCGGCCCCTGAAAAGCGATCATCGCCACCTGGTCGGTTTCGTCCTCCAAGTTCACAGCAAACGCCTTGGCCTGTTCCTGAAAGTGATTCCAGTCCTTCTCACGGTTGGAGGCGTTGACCACCAAGAAATACTCGTTCCCCGGATGGTAGAGGTAGGCGTCGTCGAGCAGCCCGCCGTTTTCATTGGGGATCAGGGTGTATTGTGCCTGCCAAGGCTCCAATGACTCGGCGTTGTTGGTGAGGACGTGCTGCAAGAACGGCACGGTGTCCTTACCGCAAATCCGAAAGCGTCCCATGTGGCTGACATCGAACAGACCGCCATAGCGCCGGGTGGCCAGATGCTCCTTGAGGATTCCGGAGGCGTATTGAACCGGCATGTCCCAGCCACCAAAATCAATGAGCTTGCCGCCGTTCGCAGTGTGCCAGGCATGGAGTGGAGTTTTCAACATTAGCTCATCGTCGGTAGCGGTGCCGATTGGGGTGGTGTTGTTTTGCGGGATTCCAAGCGGCGGAAAACTTCGGCCACCACCTGTTCCGTCAGCGCATTTTTTCTGTTCTCCTCGTCTTTTGCCAGGGCTTCCAGCGTGGCTTCCTTGGCTTTGGACCCCGTGGTGCGGCGTTCCCAAAACGCAAACCCGATGGCCGCCGCCATGATCACGATGAAAA
>Ga0209402_10002574_pt1 | contig 17900 bp, 16 predicted proteins | sample ArcticOcean_MG_C_3_FD_187437 | JGI IMG/M metagenome (GOLD analysis project Ga0209402, IMG submission 187437) | Marine microbial communities from western Arctic Ocean - ArcticOcean_MG_CB8_126 (SPAdes) (version 2) | ecosystem: Environmental > Aquatic > Marine > Oceanic | place: Arctic Ocean... | reverse complement strand
CTGCCTCAACGGCACGCACTCGTATTTCCAAAGTCGAATAACCGTTCTCGCTCATAGCGAGCGGCTTATCGCAAATCTAACAACTCGACTCTATATCAATGTTGCGCTTTTTTTGCGATGAGCCATACGCATCGATCTTGTCGGTCTTGCGAGTGCTTTCGGCAATCACCCGCAGCTTGCCGGCATGAGCCAGCACGACACGTTCGGCCGACTGTTCCGCCAGTCCGGCAAACCATTCATATCCAATGGTGGCTTCAACCGTGAGCTGATACGGCGCGTGCGCTTTCAGGAACGCTTCGATGCGGTGCATCTCACAGCACATGAGTCTCTGCCTCTTGACGACGCGAATGGTGTCGTGATGTTTTTCGACGACACAGAAAGTGATACTTTTCTTGTGGAGGTCTGCTCCGATAAATCGCATGGGAGTTCCTTTTGTGGCGGTGCGAGAAGAGTTCAACGTTTCTTCTCTTATCGACCACGCATCAAAGGCCCCTCGACACTCGCGAGCAGACCTCTTTCCCATACCTTCGGCCTACCGAAAACTCACAGCCTTGAAGCGGAGCTCGGTCGCCGCGCAATTGTCATGACGCGACTCGCTTCATGAGCCCGCGTGGATCCCGATTGAACCTGCGTTGAGATTCGTTCCATTCGCAGGAAGCGCGGACTCGTTGAGATTGCGATTTGCCGGGCGAGCCAGCTTGAGTAACTGACCTCGCGCCGAGAGCTTCCGAATATGGCTCAACGTGACCGTTGACAGCGAGTCACTGATCCAGGCGGAAGCAACTGGTCCATCACAACGCCGGAAGATGATCCGCTGATCGTCCCGCATGAAGCTGTCGCGGATTATGTTGCCGATCAGCACTGTCGTGGCGGTTTCAGCAGCCGGGTCGTGGGCTCCGACAAACATGACTTCAACGGTCCCGCGCGAGACGTAGCTGTAGCAGCACGCCACCGCTCGACCGTTGATCGTCAGAGTCGCGATGTCGACGGCTCCGGCATCGACCGCCAGCGGATGCACGTCCTGCAACATGGCCAGCCCACTCTCGGTTTGACTGGTTCCGCGTTCCGTTGCCCGCTTGATCTCCGCAAAGGTCTGAAAGAGATCCCAGCGGCGTGCGGTTTCTCCGTTGCGTCCACCCAACGGACGCCAGCGATGAAAAGACACCGGACCATGCTGGTCAAGCACCTGCTGGGCTCGCGCCAATTGCATCCGCAGTTCCAGGCCTCGCTCTTCCAGAAACCAGTCCCACGAACCCTCGATCTGGATAACCGGGTACTGGAGCGTGTCCGTTTCCGATGGCTGAATGCCGCAGCTCTGCATCGCGTTACGCGTACGACCGCGATCGACTCTAGATTCGTCGATGCCGGACAACTCAATCGCATCCCACTCGCGAGTCTGGGTGATGTGACGCATTGCCGCAGCCAAAGCCGCTGCCGGATTCGGTCCAATCTGCCCATGGCACGCGCCCCAGTCGTCCTGTGGCCACGTCAGCACGTTCGCCATGCCCAGCTTCGTTTTCACGGGACGCAGCGCGAACGGAACGATGCCAATAGGTTTCGCGGCGAGAGTCACAACCAGCGCTCGCAATTTCAGGTCGTCACCGAACAGACGCCAGTAACTGCGCAGCCATTCCCATGACTGCACAAACGACGCATCTCGAGTTTCCTGCCACAACTGTTTCCAGGTGACTCGCAGATTGGCGAGTTCATCAAAGCTGTTCATTTCGGCAACCGCGATCATTGGTGTTTCCCCAGACAGAGCGCGGCGCACCGGTTGCGGCGGAGTTTGTGGTGCAACTCCGGCAACGCGACGAATGCCGCAATCAGGATGTCAATCTGACCGGCTTTCATGAACGAACGCTTGTGGCGCAACGCGATGTCCATGCAAGGCAGCGTGAGGACGCTGTTTGGCTGCGGAACGAACACGCAACCCACGTGCCGACGGGCACGCCGCGATGGTTGCGGGCTACGTATTGCCTGACGCGACACGTGTGCTCGTGTCACGAGCCTGTCCGCAGAGGTCTGTGTGCAGCGGGAATTCCGTCGAATTCGAGAACGGCCGCCAGCCTGCCTTGTCCCTTCGAGGATGCATACATGGCTGCGTCGAGTCGCGGTTTCCACCAGCACGCCGGCCGGAATGTTGCCGCAATGCATCATCCGCGATTCGGTACGGCAGCATGTTTCGGTTCGACGACACTCGTGGCAGTCAGCGTCAGGCGTTTTCCGGGCGACTCCGGCGGAGCAGCCACAACAGCACTCCGCCCAGTCCCAGCACCGTCGGCCCTTCCAGACAGATCCACCACAGCGGCAACCGCTCAGCCAAATCAATGCCAATCAGTATGACACCGCAAACCAGCACGATCCGACCGATCAGGTCCAGCACCGGGCGGTAGCGATCCACGTCGAAGGACATGTACAGCACGAGTCCACCCAGGAAGGCGTAGAGCATTGATGCGGAGCGTGCGAGATATCCCATCAATGGTGCGTCGGGCATTTCGCCCAGTCCGATCGTGTAGTGCATCCAGTTCATCGCGCTGAACGGCATGACAACCGCCAGCAGTGCTATCAAGTCGAGTCCGCCGAGGATGCGTAGAAACCAGACGAGTTGTCGACGACGGGTGTCCCTCGCGAGATCGGGTGATTCAAGACTCATGATGTGACTGCTGCTCTGTCATGACCTGATTGCCGGATAGCTGACGTGGACATCGTAGGTCGCGTTCCTGATCGCTCAAAGTTGTCAGCCCGACGCCGGTGTTGCTCTCATTGGAGCACCGGTAGACTCTCTGGTCACCAGCAACGCCAGTAGGAAACCGCGTCCTTTGCGGACAATCTCCAGGAGAACAGAATTGAGACGCATTGCAGTTATCGGTCTGGGCCGTTTCGGAATGACGCTCGCCCGCAATCTGGCTTCTCTGGGGGCACAGATCATCGCTGTCGACCGTTCCATGCCCCGCATCAACGAGATTAAGGACGAGGTCGACCTGGCGGTGAGATTGGATTCGACCGACCCCGAGGCCATCACAGCGCAGGAGATTCACAAGGTCGACGTGTGCGTGATCGGCATCGGCGAGAACTTCGAGGGAGCACTACTCACGTCGGTGATCCTTCAGAAGCTGGGCGTCCCGCGTCTGATCTGCCGGGCGAAGACGGAATACCACGCTGAGATTTTCCGCCAGATCGGGGCCAGCGAAGTCATCCAGCCCGAAGCGAGTGCCGCCGAACAACTCTCACGCCGCCTGGCACATCCGCATCTGCAGGACGTTATCGAACTGGCGGAAGGTTTCTCTCTGGTGGAGGTCGAGTCGCCTCCATCGTGGTGTGGTCGAGCAATCAATGAGATCGGTCTGGGGGCCAACTATCACGTGAACCTGGTGGTCATCAAACGGACTGACGAACCGGACGGCGACGAACCTGCGCAGGAACTCGTCAGCGTGCCTCGACCAGAGACCATCCTTGAACCTGGCGACCGCCTGCTTCTGGTCGGGTCGAATGATGCGGTTGAAGGTCTGCCTCGCGACTGAAATCCGAGACAGAAACAGATCTTTCGGGAATTTCTGAATCGACGGGCGCATCCAGCGCGTAGCAGTAGCCGAACTCCCCAGAGTTTGGCTTGTGGCGGGAACGACCAAAATCTGGCGACTTCGGCTACCCCTCGATACACGACTGACACGGTACTGGCCGTGCGCGAGTGACCGCAGGCTGATCTTCTGCTTTCGACGTTGGTTCCCTTTTCTCTGTGCGTCATGGACAGCCCTGATGAGTGATGAGAGTCCGTTTGCGTTCCGACTGCAGGCCCAGGATTCGGGCACGGCCGCCCGACTGGGTGAATGGCGAACGCCGCATGGTGTCGTGGAAACGCCTGCCTTCATGCCGGTCGGCACATTGGGAAGTGTCAAAGGACTGACGCCCGACCAATTGCGGCAGGCGGGGGCTCAGATGGTCCTTGCAAACACGTACCATCTGGCACTCCGACCTGGAGCTGAGGTTGTGGCCGAACTTGGTGGCCTGCATAGGTTTATGAATTGGGACGGACCGATTCTGACCGACAGTGGCGGATTTCAGGTGTTCAGCCTCGCGAGTCTGCGGAAGCTCGACGAAGAATCGGTCGTGTTCCGATCGCATATTGACGGCAGCGAATTCGAGCTGTCACCCGAGCGAGCCGTGAAGATCCAGGAGCAACTGGGTGCGGACTGCATCATGTGCCTCGACGAGTGTCCGCCTCACGATGCCCCGCCTGAGAAGATGCAGGCCGCGGTCGACCTGACGACTCGCTGGGCAGGCCGCTGCCGGGATGCTCAGCAACGTGACGACCAGGCCCTTTTCGGCATCCTGCAGGGTGGCACCGATCGAGCACTCCGCGAGCGGTCCGCCGAGGGATTGTTGCCGCTCGACTTTCCGGGATACGCGGTCGGCGGCCTGAGCGTCGGTGAAGACCCCGAACACATGTACGCGACACTCGACTTCACCGTGCCGATGCTGCCGACAGATCGGCCTCGGTATCTGATGGGGGTGGGGCGTCCGGAAGACCTGCTGGAAGCGGTCATTCGCGGAATCGATCTGTTTGACTGTGTCATGCCCACGCGGAACGGCCGGAACGCACTGGCCTTCACCAGCGAAGGTCGCATTCGACTGCGAAACGCGAAATATCGGACTGACGATTCGCCCCTCGATCCGGAGTGCAGTTGCCCCGTCTGTCAGCAATTCAGCCGGGGATATTTGCGGCATCTGTTTATCGCGAAAGAGATGCTCGGCCCGATCCTTGCGTCATGGCATAACCTCGCTTTTTACCAGAATCTGCTCGATGGGATGCGGCAGGCAATTCGTGTGGGTCGGGCGTCTGAGTTTCGTTCGCTTCAACTTGCCCGGTGGGGTGCGTCGTCCTAGAATCCCCGCCCTTCGCGGAACAGGATCCGCAGCAACTCGTGCTGCTGAGCCGACTTCCGACAGCTTTGAACTCTCGCTGGAAGGACAGACCGCCGGAAAGCGGTTCTGCCCGAATATGTCGGCGAGAACCCTGCTCTGCGGTGTCTATTCACCGCTGTGCCAAAGTAGCCATCTCGTTCCGTGAGATGAGCCATACGGACCAACGAGCGCTGCCGCGGTCATTTGACTTCGCACGATCGCACCGGGACGGCTCATTTCACAGAACCAGATGGCTCCTTTCACTGAGAGACTGCGATCCATGACTGACTGGTTTCAACTGCTCCCACTGCTGGCTCAGGATCCACCCGCCGAGCCTGAACAGGGTTCTCCCCTGGCGATGTTCATGCCGCTGATCCTGATCGGCGTCTTCTTCTATTTCATTATTCTGCGTCCGCAGACCAAAGAGCGTCGCAAGCATAAAGGCATGCTCGACAGTCTGAAGAAGAACGACCGAGTGGTCACGGTGGGCGGAATTGTCGGTCATGTCACCAACATTTCGCAGGACGGGAACGAAATCACACTCCGCGTTGACGACAACACGCGGCTCAAGTTTGTGCGGAGTTACATCAGCTCGGTCCTCACCGACGACACGGAAGCGTCGGAATAGACAGACGCGGCTTCCGACCGTTCAGCGGTCCTCCATTAAGGATAGCAATCGATGTTCTGGCTACTGGCACAGCAGACTGAGGAAGTCGCAAAGGTTCCGGCGACTTCCGGCTGGATGATTTTCTGGATGCTTCTGGCCGTGATCTTTGTGCCATTCATCGTCGGCTCGCTGCTGGCGAACGTGCTCAAGCTCAAGGACTACAGCAGCCGAATGGGCACAGTGCTGTTCTGCCTGACAGCCGCACTGACTCCCTTCTGCTTCCAGCTTTCACAGGGTCAGAAGATTGGAGACTGCTTCCGCCTGGGGATCGACCTCGCGGGTGGCACGAACCTCGTCTATCAGGTCGATCGCGATAACATCGACCCCGAGAAGAATTTCGAACGGTCGATGGACAACATGGTGGGAGCCATCATCCGTCGAGTGAATCCGTCCGGTACTGAAGAGGTCACAGTGCGGCGCGTCGGCAGTGACCGAATTGAAGTCATCATTCCGGGAGCGGATCAGGCCTATGTGGAAGAGATGAAAAACCGCATGACCCAGTTGGGTACGCTGGAATTTGAGATTCTGGCCACGCAGCAGGACAAGTGGGGCGAGCACCAGTCGCTGATTGTCGAAGCCAACAAGCTGACTGACAATGAAACGCGGGTCGTCATGGACGGCGTCGAAGTCGCTCGCTGGGTCGAAGTGGAAGAGACCGAACGAATCACCAACGGCGGGTCAGTACTTCCGGCCGAGACCCGTGAAGTCAAACGCGGCGACGAGACGATCCAGCAGGCACTGGTCGCGGTCACACCGCAGAGAGAAGAAGTCACGGGCGAATTCCTTGTCCGGGCCACCGAGCAGATGGACCCCAGCGGACGACTTGTCGTCGGATTCCGCTTCAATCAGACCGGTGCCGCACGTTTCTTCGAACTGACCAGCAAGTACAAGCCACTGCAGGACGACACCAAGTACCGCCTGGCCGTTCTGCTGGATGGCATTATCGAATCCGCTCCCAGCCTGAACGGCGCCATCGGTGCCCAGGGGCAGATCGAAGGCAACTTCACCCGGACGGAAATCCAGTCGCTGGTCAGCGTGCTGAACGCGGGAGCGCTCGACATTCCGCTTAATACGACCCCGGTCAGTGAATTCACAATCAGCCCGCTGCTGGGTGTCGACATCCGCCAGAAGGGCGTCACCGCGATTGTCATCTCGGCCGTGTTTGTCATCGTCTTCATGGCCGTCTACTACCTGAAAGCCGGGTTGATTGCCGTGATGTGCCTGCTGTTCAACATGCTGCTGATCATGGGCACGATGGTGTTTGTCCAGGGTACGTTCACGCTGCCTGGTCTGGCCGGACTGGTGTTAACGATTGGTATGGCGGTCGATGCCAACGTGCTGATTTTCGAGCGTATTCGCGAGGAAGTTGCTCGCGGAGCCAGCACACGCATGGCGATTCACAACGGCTTCGATAAGGCCTTCAGTGCCATCATCGACTCGAATCTGACGACTCTGATTGTCGCAGTCGTGCTGTTCATGATTGGCACAGATCAGGTTAAGGGCTTTGCCGTCACCTTGTTCATCGGCATCGTGATGAGCATGTTCTCGGCTCTGTACTTCGGACGTCTGGTATTCGAAGTACTGGAGCAGAAGCGGCTGCTCCAAAAGCTCCCAATGCTTTCTATCGTCAAGTCACCAAGTCACGACTTTGTCGGCAAGCAGAAGATCGCGGCTCTGGTGTCTTGTGTCCTGATCGTCGCCGGGATGTGCAGCGTGGCTTACCGAGCGGAGAACAATCTGGATATCGATTTTCGCGGCGGCACGATGGTGACGTTCGAATTCGATCAGGCACAGGAACTCGACAGCTTCCGCCAGCCGCTGGAAGACAAATTCGGTTCCGGCATCACGATCGAGCGGTTGACCCGGGGAGACGAGTCGCAGGCTTCAGAAGCCGGACGTCGCTGGAGACTGCGGACGACCGAACAGTCTGTTGACATCGTGCAGACAGGAATCGCAGACACTCTGGGAGACCGCGGCCTGAAGCGTGTTGAGATGGCCTCGATTGAAGTCGTTCAGATCGCGGCGGTCGCTGCCGATGAACCCGGCGACGACAAGCCCGATGAAGAGACGGAAACGATCGAAGAAGAAGAGGAGGAGAAGTCTGCGTACGCTGGTGGCTGGCAATCGAATCTGGCATTCACCAAAGAGATCACGGCAAACACTGTCAGCCGGAATCTTGCGGCTGCCATCACGGCCCTTCCGAATGGGGCCGCTGACTATCCGGAGCCCGCCAATATGTTCCGGTTGACCGGAACCGCCGGTAGCGGAGTCGGCGCCGCTGAGGGCCAGGTGCAAACATTCACTGAAATGCTGCTGGAAGTTCGGTCAGATGTTAATCAGGCCGATCTGGAAACCGCGCTCAACGCGATGCGGGACAGCATGGCCAGCACGCCAATGTTTGAAGAGGTGAGTAAGTTCTCCACAGCCGTTGGCGGAGAGATGCAGCAACAGGCCATCCTCGCCATGGTGATCAGCCTTGCGGCGATCATTGCTTACATCTGGTTCCGCTTTCAGCGCATCACATTCGGCTTTGCGGCAGTTGCGGCACTGGTGCATGACGTGCTGATCGTACTGGGAGTCATGGCACTGGCCTCGATGCTCAGCAACAACCCGGTCGGCTCGTTGCTGATGCTGTATGACTTCAAGATCAACCTGCCGATGATCGCGGCCTTCCTGACGATTGTCGGTTATTCGCTGAACGACACGATCGTCATCTTTGACCGCATCCGTGAAGTACGGGGCAAGAATCCCGCGCTGACGGAGGACATGATCAATCGTAGTCTGAATCAGACGTTGGCCAGGACAGTGTTGACGTCATTGACCACGTTTTTCGTCGTCGCGATTCTGTACGCTTTCGGTGGCGAGGGGATTCACGGCTTCGCGTTCTGTCTGCTGATTGGCGTGATCGTCGGAACATATAGCTCGATCTTCGTCGCGAGCCCGGTTCTGCTGTGGCTGATGAACCGATCTGAGTCAGCGGCAAAGCCGGCGTAGACCGTCACGATGGCGTCACAGCGCGGTAGCCGAAGTCGCCAGACTTTGGCCAGCATGCAGACAGCGCACAAAAAACGCCGCGGATAAATTCCGCGGCGTTTTTCGTTTTTTGCAGTCAGCAGCAATGGCCGTCTTAGTTGACCGAATCCTTGAGTCTCTTCAAGGGTCGAATCTTGATCTGCTGCGAGGCCGGCTTGGCCTTGAACATCTGCTCTTCCTTGGTGAACGGGTTGATACCTTTGCGTGCTTTTGTGGCCGGCTTGTACTTGGTCACAATCTTGCACAGGCCAGGGATCGTGAATCCCTTGTCGACCGTCTTCGCGCCTTTATTCAGTTCTTTGTCGATCAGGTCACCGAGTGCATCGAACACGGCGCCGACATCCTTTTTCGCAACACCAGTTTTTTCTGAGAGTGCAATCAGGATTTCGGTCTTGGTCAGCGGTTTCGCGGTAGCAGCAGCTTTCTTGGCCATCGAGGGCGTCCTTTCAAACAGCCTTACAAAAATGTGTCATACGCGGACTTGAGTCTGGGGTCGAAGGCGGGTGTATCGTCTGACGTGTGCGAGCGACCCGAGTCGGTCAGAAATCCGAACGACACCAAACCGAAGCCGGTGCGGAGTGATAAGCGCTGATCTCGTAGAAAGTCAACCAGATCGGCCAATTTCCCGGGGTTTTTGGACGAAACTCGTCATCGACTGGAATCGCCAGGTCGATGTCATGCCCCAACGACCCGGCGCCGGTTGTGAGTTGGACCGCCAGACTCCCTCCTTCGATCGGGATTGCCGCGACCTCGTGGAAGTCTCACGCGGTCGAATGAATCGCTGTTGCTTTGCTAACTCACAACGACTGCCGGGAGAGTTGATCCATCAGCCGGCGCGGATACAAACTGAATCCGTGTTCGTAAGTTTCTTCAACGAATCAATCAGCAGGCTGAACTCATGACAGACCCGCAACGATCGCTCAACGTCGCCATTATCGGCGGCGGCATGTTCTTCGACGACATCATCGGACAGAGCTTCAAAGATCTGATGCGGGGTGGCGTCGCCGGTGCGTTGACCAGCATTGGCATGAGTCACCTGGCGTCGGCTGTGGCCGACATCGAGATCAACGTATCCGCAATCGGCACGCGCAGTGAACGCAGCGGCACGGCCGGCCGCATCGTCGACTGGTTCGCTGAAGAGTTTCCCGATCGAAAGATCGATGCCTGCTACGGCGACGCTGTGTGGCGCGACATTCTTGCCACTCATAAGCCCGACGTGTTGTTCGTTGCTACTCCGGATCACGTTCACGCTCAGCCCATTCTGGACGCTCTCGACGCTGGTTGTGACGTCGTCACCGAAAAACCACTGTGCCTGACGACACAGGAAGCAGATCAGATCATTACTCGTGCGAAGGAAACAGACCGCATTGTCGCTGTTGATATGCACAAGCGATTTGATCCGTTTGTACGCGACATGATGCTGAACGCCCACGACAAGTACGGAGCGATCAATCGAGTGCGTACGGTGCTGGAAGAGCCGCTGGAAGTCAGTACCGACATTTTCGCCTGGGCAGAGCAGAGTAATCCGTTCGCTTACGTCGGCTGCCACTGGTTGGACATTGTGCATCATTATCTGAAGGTCAAACCACGCACTGTTTTCGCGACTGGCCAGAAGAATCTGCTGTTGCACTGGGACGAACATCACGCAGAGGTTGCGCGCAGACGCGGGGTCGATCCGTCGACGTTCAAGCGGCCACATGCCATCAATACGTGGGACAGCATCGACGTGGCCGTGACTTACGAAGACGGCATGCGCGGCGATTACAACAACAACTGGATTAATCCGGCGGAATTCGAAGGTGCCGTGAATCAGGAGATCGAGCTGTATGGCATCTACGGACGGGGCATCGTCGACCAGCAGGACCGCGGATTCCGCGAAGCCGTCATTGGTGACGGATCACGCACGCGCAATCCGTCTTTTGGCGGTCGCATGCAGCATCACGGAGCCAACCTCGAAATCTTCGGTTACGGCAAAGCGTCGATCGTGTCCGGGTTACTGGCCATCATTCGTCGACGCGTGCTGGGCGAGTCACTGGAGAGCCTCGACGAAACCTATCCCACGGCTGCCAGTCAGCGTGATGTCGTGCAGGTGATTGAAGCCGCATCGGAAGTCGCCGACAGGAACTACGAACACTTTCAGGCCGGCCGCGGGACGCCGGTCACAGCCCTGCTCTCGGATTCAGAGATTCGGATTCTGAATCCGCTGGGGTGACGGCAAGGACGAATTTTCGGCAACTCACTCCAGCGGCAGCCAACTGTCTGCGGAATCGATACCGCTCGGCTGCGGTGTTTCTTCAGTGATGACCTTCCAGGAAGCCCCGGTCTCACGCATGTCCCGATAATCCAGCGTCGAGTACGCAAACCCCAGGTCCGGTGTCTCGACCGGAACACGTTGATGCTGTGACTTCATGGATGCATCGAGCATGCCACTCACCATCAGCGTTCGCTCGACCGGATAGGGTGCTTTCCCGTCAACAAAGTGTTGCTGGATTGCATGGGAGAGCGCTTTGAACAGATTGCGGTTCTCCCACGGACCGACGTACCAGCGAGTCGCCCGGATTTCGGATTCGCCGCGTAACCGGCAGGCGAAGTTCCAGCGAGTCGCGTTGTAGCTTTCCGATCTGAGGATCATTGAAGTCAGTCCGTCGCGATGTGTTACGAGAACTCCGTTTGTCCCCACAACATTCTCGTCGCCGATTGCTTTGAATGGGGATTGTGGATCTCCCAGTTCAGCCTGCATGGCGGCCTCGGCCAATGGCATTGACCAGCGGCCTTCCTCGGCTGCCTTCTTCAGGCCGGCGGCATCGAGAAATTCCACACTCGCAATTCCGGACTCTCCGCCGCGACGTGCCTCGACCATCGACAGCAGCAGTTCGAACGCATGGAACCCATACGCTTCGATTGGCCCACCGTGGATCACCAGCACCTCATCGAACTCGCAGTTCTTGGGCAGTTCCAGCGCGGGGTCGCGTTGAGCCAGCGGGGCGGAACTTCCAGCCATGAGCGGTATGCTGAGTTCTTTCGCCGTGTCGTACATCTCCTTCGCTTCGCTCCACAGATGCGACAGATGCTTGTCATTGAACACGGGAATCGGCCGACCGGCTTCGTGAACAACGGTCGCGATCTCGTCAAAGAAACGCTTATGCGGGTATTCGATCTGGCCGAAGTCATTCGTGGGGTAGTCGCCATGCTCAGCGATTGACAGCACGGCATCTACCGCGAGCCGACTACCACCGAGGCACAGTGCTTCGCGAATGGATTCGCAGATCGGGATGCCGTAGGCCCGGGCCGTATCTCGTGCCATGTCACCATCGGGAAACTGATCGGCATAGAAGCTGACCACATCGACGGGTGGTGTGGTGCGTTTCCCATTGAAGATGTACGGCTCAAGAAAGTTCTCAAGGATGACGTGTGCGTGCCAGCGGTAGTGGAACCCCGTGAAGATCGCTGCAACTTTGGGTCGTGGCATGTCGAGGGCTCTACATTGTCCAGGGGCCAGCGTGACGAGACCGGCCACTCCTGCACTGGCAAGGAACTCGCGGCGTGTCACAGGTCCGTGTGAGCGGATTTCTGGATTCATGGTCAATCGATCTCGAAGCTGGGAAAACGGTCGATAGGTTCGCGACTTCTGAACAGAGACGGCCCGGTAGACTGGCCGCACCCACCGCGCGTCGACCGCCTGCGGGCAAAGGTTGCGGTTGTCGTTGTCCGCCAGATCGGATGGTCGCTCGCTCCGACTGGTCTTGTTTGCCATCATGAACGAGCACGACCACGCTCGTTTCGATCGTCACTGTAAGGGCACAATCCGATGGGCAAGCGAGTTAAGATTGTCTGTACCGAGTGTGGCGCAAAACATCGCGTCCTGAAATCGCGTTTGGGTCAGGAGCGAAACTGCCCGAAGTGCGGTTTGACAATTGTCCTCGACTTAGAGTCCAACCGTTCGACGTATGATCTACTCGGTGGCTCCTCAGTTAAGTCAGAATCCCATAAGTCCGAAACGCAGAGCAACCAGACGCCCCGTGCTCAGGTTGGTGCGGACTGGTCGGACGACGATTTCGCGCAGGAGAATACTGATCTGCCCGGCGAAAAGGTACCGGTCCTCAGGCGCGGCGCTCATCAAGGAGCGGGCGGAACCGGCAGTCGAAAGCAGAACAGTGGGACTCGTGGTGGTGGAATCAGCCTTACGAACAAACCGATGCTTATAGTGGCCGGCCTGATCGTTTGCGTGCTCCTCGGCCTGCTCGTGCATTTTGTGGCCGGCTATGTCGGCTCCAATCCACCGAAACCAACCGAGACGGTGTTGATCACCTCGTCGACCGCCGCCATCACGATTGCGTGACTCCGGTCAATAGATCTCGTGGTAATGATGCGCATACGTTTCTTCGCAACGCGCGCGGAGAGCGGGGTCGGACAGAAGGTCGTCCTCGAATCGGTCCACACTCAGGACATCCGGTGAGATCCAGGACAGGTCGCCGCTGACGACTTCAGCGACAACGCGACCAACCCCCGGTGAGCGATCAATACCGCCCACGCCACACGCCGAAGCGATGATCAGCCCGCTCAGGTCGTTGCACTCGGAAACCAGCAACCGGCCATCCGGTGAGACGGTCGGAAGCCCGCGGCGTTCCTGGACAACGGTTGCTTCACTCAGAGGCGGGAAGAACTCACGCGCGGCATCGGACAACTGCTGGTAATACACAGGATCGGCTTTAAGCGCTGCGATTTCAAAGTCACTTGGAAACTGATCCATGTCCACACTGAGCGGTCGGTATCCGTAACCACCAACGAGCAGTCCCCCCTGTTCCGGACGCACATAGATTTGCGGTTCGGTGATCCTGACGACGGGCTGCTCGGCGAGCACGCCTGCAATCGGACCGGTCACAAAGGCCTGATGCTGAACGGGAACCGCGCACAGGTTCAAGCCGAGTTTGCGGCCGAACTGACGTGTCCATGCGCCGGCGGCAAGCACGACTCGGTCCGTCGAAATGACGCCCTGATCCGTGCGGACACCTCGAACGGCCCCTTGTTCAACGATCAGATCCAGCGCGGCGACGCCAGTGTGAATACTGACACCTCGGTCGCGCGCAGCCGCTGCATAGGCGACCGCAACCGACTTTGGTTCGACCCAGCCGTCACGCGGGATTCGCAGGATGCGGCAGCCTTCCGGGGGCTGAAACGTCGGGACCAGTTCGCGGCACTGCTCGTTGGTGACAAACTCGACGGGATGTCCGAGTTCCCGGGCCGCATCGTGACGGGCTGCCAGGTCCTGCTGATATTTCTCCGTGAGCGCAACTCGCAGACTGCCCGGCTGATGGAAGTCGATGGCGTGTCCCGTGCGTTCTTCGAAGTGCTCGAAGAACTCGACGCAGTAAGTGCCGAATTTCAATGCGAAGCGGTCACAGTTGAGGTACCCGGTCTGACCGGCAGCGAACGGTGTTGTGCCGCTGGCGACAGGTCCCTTGTCAATCAGCGTGACGTTTTGCTGACCACTATCGGCCAGGTGAAACGCCGCGCTTGTTCCGAGAACTCCGCCACCGATGATGACCACGTTCGCCGTTCGAGGAAGGCTCATATGTCTCTTTCGAATCTGATGACGTCACGACTCATTTTCTGAGGAACGTGTTTCGACTGATTTTCCGATTCGACGGACAACTGCCTGACGCGCGAGCAGTAGCAGAATAAGAATGGCCGCCGTCAGCGAGGCGTAATGCAGGATCGTCAGCAACCACAATGGAATCACTGTTCGATCTCCGTCTGCGGTTCATGGCTCGGCTGGAACAGCCAGCCCAGTGGTGCGCCGTTTGTTATGGGCCATGCCGCGAGAAATGCAACCGCGGCGACTGCAATGCCGGCGAGGGCCGGTCCAATGTTCCAGGGCGACTCCAGCACAAACCGCCAGACGATGACGGTGATGATGCCTGCGACCATCGAGAAGACCGTCGCGCGAATCCGCGATTCGCGGTACCAGAAGACGGCGACCAGAAACGGAACGATCATTGTTGGAGCCCAGAAGTCGTAAACGAATTCCAAGATCGCTGCGATGTCGTGAACGAACCAGGCACACACCGCGGCGCCGACACCACTTAGCAAAGTCGTCACTTGCGCCACGCGCAACAGTTGTGGATCGGTCGCGGCAGGATTGACGTGTCGTCGATACACGTCTTCCATCACGACAGTCGATAGACACGACAGGCAACTGTCGGCCGACGACATGACCGCAGCAATAATTGCGGCGATGATCAGTCCGGTCAGCAATGGAGGGAACGTCGTGCGAATCAGGGTGGGGAACGCAATCTGCCGCGCCTGGTTCGCGGCGTCGGCCTGAGTCATGTTGCCCCCGGCCGCCGTGTCGGCCTGAAGAATTCTCTGCTGTTCCGCGGCCAGAGATTGCTGGACCTCAGGACTGATCTGAGCGGCCGTTCCCAGAGTGAACGTCGCGATCGGCAGGAAGACGAGCAGAAACACACCGGCTCCTGTAACGCCCCAGCGCGCCTGCTGAGAATCCTTCGCAATGAAACACCGCACGGCATACGGCGGAACGAAAGTCTCCCCCAGCAGGAAAGCAACAAACAGGCTGATGACGCGTGCTGATGGCCAGTGACCGGTAATTTCAAACTGCCCCGCCTGAGCCGCCGCCTGCATCTGTGCGAATCCACCGTGCCGGTTGAGCAGAATCGCCGAGGCCAGTCCGATGCCTACCACCAGGATGACGAACTGCACCACATCAGTTTTGACGACGGCCTGGATGCCGCCCACCGTGGAATAGAAGACGGTCACGACGGCTCCGATCAGCAGAGCCGCAGTGTAATCCACACCGAGAATTGTGTTGGTCACCGTCCCGATCGCCGCCATCTGCGCCGCCAGCGCGCCGACAAGGAAGATCGTGCAATTGATCACAGCCAGCTCGCGAGCCAGCGGTCCGAACTTCAGCGAGAAGTAATCGCCCACGGTGACCAGGTTCATGCCTCGCAGCTTCGGAGCGACGAACAGTCCTGTGAAGATCAACTGCAGGTGCCAGGCGCACGTGACGACGGCCGCCGCGATGCCTACCTCAGTGACTCGGGAGACCATTCCCACCGAGGCACCGCCGCCAATCATCGTGGCCGCCGTTGTGGCCATGACAACGACCCACGGAACGCTGCGTCCGGCGAGCGTGTAATCGACTGACGTGCGGACGCCCTTCGCCGAGCGAATCCCGATCCACATCAGCCCGGCCAGGTAGACCGTCAGAATGCTGAGTTCGAGGATTCGATCCGTGGGCATGAACGCGACCAATGGACGATGAGAAGAACTGCTTTGGCGTTGGCTGGTGGTGAGAACCCGCGAGTGTCGTCGATCGGGTCGCGTCAGGCGATCCAGTTCTGGAATTGAGATCCGTCGAGATTCCGTCGACTGATGACGATGACGAGATCGCCGCTGCCGTTCAGATTACTTTTCCTTGGAAGCACAGCGGTCGTTGCAATCGGGCCGGAAGGTTCCCTTCGTAGCCCGTGCTGCTGACAGAGACACTTCATTGCCTGGCATGTTTCCGCATTCGCTTTTCCTTGCCATCCCGGTGATCCCGATACCGAAAGATCACCTGGCTATTCTGGACGCTCTCGATCCGCCGGTCGGAGATCGGTCCGCCGGTGACGTAGCGGGCCAGGTCGCCAGCAACGGAAACACCATGCCGATCGCGTTCCTGAATGCGGACGTTCCAGTCGATGCGTCCCAGACGGTTCAGCAGCCAATGCAGTCGGGCCGTCGTCAGCCCGGACGGTACCTGCAGCTCTCCGGCGTCCAGCGTCTGCTTGAACAAGGCCCGCAGCTTTCCGCAAAAGACGGGCATCAGCTCGCGGGCCGGCAGCAGCGTGCTGCGTTTCTGTATCACCAGGGTGCCGTCGTGGTGCAGGACTCCGGCCGTCACCAGACAATGCACATTCGGATGCACGTTGAGGTTTCTGCCCCAGCCGTGCAGAGCACTGATGATGCCGGGAGTCGCTCCCAGGTACTTCGGATCACTCAGCAGTGTCTGGAGCGCTTCACGGGCCGCCCGCATCAGCAGGCCAGCAAACAGCCTGCGGTTGAACTGCCACACTCGATTGAGTTCTTCGGGGACCGTGGAGATGACGTGCACATGATCGCAGGGCAGCAGTTCATGGCTGAGTCGATCGAGCCGTCGCGGTCTGCCGTTCGTGCGCTACGCGGATGATTTCGTGGTTTTCACGAAGCCGCTGCGGAGTGCTCAGCGTGTGTTGCACTCGGTGAGTCGTTATCTGACCGATCATCTACGCCCTGTGGTGAATCAGGAGAAGAGCCATGTGGTTGATAGTGATGGAGTCGCCCCTGTTTTATCGTTACCCCCGTGAATCAGTTCACTCGTTTCTGAAACCCACCGGCAGCGAGCCCGCTTCCGGTCCGCGCCGAGCCCACGCAATACTGTCCGCAACACGTCGACACGACACAGAGCCGGCTGACACACAGCGTCGCAGCGATCATTTCACCAACGATCCTCACACCGCGCATGAAAAAAGCCCGAGCTACTCGAACAAAAGATTAGAACTCGGCTCGGCTGCGCCTCACGAGTTTCCAATCCACTGGTGTTAAATACCGACTTTGTCCGGCGCGACGAGCGTAGCCACGGCGAATGCGGTCAGAAGCGTCCCTACTATCAGAGCCGCATAGCGAACGGTGTTTATTATACTAACGTATGATCTGTATGTGCTGTCGGGCAACGTGCTCCATAGCAGCACAAAACTTTTTTTATCTTTGGGATGTGTGTTGAGGCGTTGGGCGACTACGTCAAACCATCGGTGCGTATCTTTTCCGGCGATGACATGAAGTTGTTGGGAATACAAGACGGAAGAAACATACAAGTCGTACATCTGAAGGATGATGTTATTGAAGAACGCCCCTAAGAAGTGCGCCATGATGAGAATGCCGCCGGCACAGAACAACAATGGCGAAGGGAGATGGCCTTCTTTCAGGGCAAAATAGATAATGGCCGCGGCAAGGGAAAATAGAGCGACGTAGAGTGAGATAACATAGCGGACCTGAGCGAAGAAGTCTGTTAGGCTGCTGCGGAACTCCGTGCGAGTGCGGGCGAGTTCATCGTCACTCGGACCCTTTGGATAAGAGCGACGCAGACGCGTTAGTTCGTGGGTGTACCACGACGGAAACTCCGAAGAGTGTGGGCGTGATCCCAAAACGTGGGTGTTGGGGAATCGGGAAAATATCGAGACTCCCTTCCGGTTGATGGTTGAAGTCGGACCGGGAAAGGAGTCTCGATGGAAATTCGCATGGAAGCGGATGGACCGGT
>Ga0209402_10002570_pt1 | contig 17909 bp, 20 predicted proteins | sample ArcticOcean_MG_C_3_FD_187437 | JGI IMG/M metagenome (GOLD analysis project Ga0209402, IMG submission 187437) | Marine microbial communities from western Arctic Ocean - ArcticOcean_MG_CB8_126 (SPAdes) (version 2) | ecosystem: Environmental > Aquatic > Marine > Oceanic | place: Arctic Ocean... | reverse complement strand
CAACTATGTCTGAAAAATCCATGATTGTATAATCCCTGGGAATATTAAATTCAGTATTTTTTTCTAAATCTGAAGAAATGAGAAAATCTATTTTTTCATTACCCAAAATGGTATGCACCTTTTCGAGAATAGAATAAAATTCCTCCTTACGATAATTTCCGGTACAGCCGATAATCATGATTGTTTTATTCCCGGTTTTTCATTAAACTCATCATTTTCCTTTACGAGGGTGGTAATACGATTTTCTACCTCATCCAGTTGAGTTCTACAAATTTTCATTAATTTCATTCCATCTTCAAATAAAAAAACCATTTTATCTAAAGAGAGAGTATCCGACTCTAATTCTTCAATGATAGTTTGAAGATCAGAAAGTGATTTTTCAAAGGTTTGTTTATCAGGCATTGTGAATTTTCCCTTCTTTAACTTTTGTTTTTAATATCCCTCGGGCTACCCTAACTGTTATATCATCATTAACCTTAACCTGATCAGGCGAAAAAATAATATTATTTTTTGAGTCCGTAGCTATTGCAAACCCTCTTTTTAATTGTGTCTTAGGATTTAATAATATTATTTTATCCTGTAGAGAGTCTAACATTTTTTTATGGGAATTAACTGTATTTTGAATGCATTGTTTAATGCGACGATTTAATTCAATAAGCTTTACATCCCATTGTTCTAAAACTAAATGAGGTTTATAAAAACCATGCCTTTTTTGGAATCCATCAATTTTTTCTTTTTTCACATAAATGAACTGTTTTGATGCTGAATAAAGTTTCTCAGATATACTATCCAAATATTGAATGGTTTCCTGCCGATCCTCAGCTGCAATTTCAGCGGCAGCTGATGGAGTAGGTGCCCTGTAATCTGCGGCATAATCTGCAAGTGTAGTATCCGTTTCATGACCAATAGCAGTGATAACAGGAATCTGTGAAGCGAATATTGCACGGACAACCTGTTCATCATTAAAACACCAGAGGTCTTCCAGCGAACCTCCTCCCCTCCCAACAATGAGTGTATCCATTTTCCCATATTGATTCATTGATTCAATGGCTTCTGATATTTTCACAGCCGCATTTTTACCCTGAACAGGAACAGGAAATATTAGGCATGAGACATGCGGTGCACGACGATTTAATACCTGTATGATATCCCTGAGAACTGCGCCCTCACTACTGGTAATAATTCCAATTTTACTGGGATATTGCGGAATTAGTTTTTTACATTCCGGGGAAAATAATCCTTCTAATTCCAGTTTTTCTTTTAGTGCCTCGTATGCCAGCCACAACTCACCTTGCCCAGTGGGATATAAGTTTCTAATCTGCAGCTGAAACTGCCCTCTGGGTGAATACAATGATAAATCACCATTAACGGTTACTTTTAATCCGGAGACAGGCTTGTATTGCAGTTGTTTGGCATACTGGGCGAATATTACAGCGGATAATTCACTTTGTCCATCTTTCAGGGTTAGGTAAATATGACCGGATGGATAGGGCTTACAGGAAGCAATTTCACCCTGAATCCACAGGTTTGCATAATTCTTTTCCAAGGTATATTTTACCTGGTTTGCAACCTGTGTAATGGTTAGAATAGAATGTCCGGCAATATTCATTGAATGACAATGCCGCCAACTCAAATTCAAATTGACGGCATAATTAATTCAATTTTAAATCATAAATATTATGATTGGGAAATTAAATTATTTCTTCTTCTTATGACGATTTGCTCGTAAACGTTTTTTACGTTTATGAGTATTCATCTTTTTCTTTTTACGTTTTTTTCCGCAAGGCATATTTTTTTCCTTTATTTTAAAAACCTCTTAATAACGATTTATTTACTATGTTTTTCAATAATTTAGAAACTTTAAAAGCTGGTATAAATCTCTCTTGTAATCTGACAATTTCACGAGTAGCTGGGTTCCGTGCATCTCTGGCAGCTCTTTGCTTAACAATGAAACTACCAAATCCTCGTAAATCAACACGCTCTCCTCTTTTCAATGATTCTGAAATACTGTGAATTACTCCATCTAAAACAGCTTCTATCTCAACCTTGGTGAGACCAGTCCCCTCAGCTACTTCTTTTATAATATCTGATTTCGTCATCTGATCGTGTAGGGTAATTTATACTCTGGAGTAGGAAACATAAACATATTTCCTAAGGGTGATTTTTGGAGTATATCTCCGAAAAGCATATCCAGTAAACCTTTTTCCTTTTTCGGCGGATAGACAATTTCCGGTTCTTCAACATGTCCAGATTTACGTGCTGCCAGCAGTACAGCATCTTCAAAAGTACCCAACATATCTATTAATCCATTTTCTACAGCTTGCTTTCCGGAATAGACTTGACCATTGGCCAATTCAGCTGCTTTATTCATAGGGATATTCCTTTCTTTTGCCACCACCGATAAAAACTGCCCATGTAGATCATCAATTAATCCCTGAAAATAAACCCTTTCATTTTTGGTAATTTCTTTAAAAGGTGACCCTGAATCTTTAAGAGCACCACTTTTAATGGTTTCATATTGGATTCCCAATTTATCCATCATTTCCCAAATAATAGGATAAGACATAATTACCCCAATAGATCCTGTTGCTGTCCCCGGATTTGCCATAATTGTATCTGCACCTAGAGCAATATAATAGCCACCCGATGCTGCAACTCCTCCCATGGAAGCAATTATTGGTTTATCACTGGTTTTAGAAATTTTGCTAACTTTTTCATATATTTCTTGACTTGCTGCCACTCCCCCACCCGGTGTGTCCAATCGAATAACAATTGCAACAATATTAGATTTCCTGTTAAAATAATTTAGATCCTCTACAGCTTTTTTTGAATTGGTTATGGGCATATTAATTTCAACTATACCCACCTTAGGACCAGAAGGAAGTGCCAATTCCCAAGGAATAATTGAATAAATTATAATGGATGCTATTAATCCAACAATCCAGTAGGAGTATTTTCGATTCTTATTCATTAGGCTTTTGTCCATATTTTTAATTTTTGTCCGGTATATATTCGATCGGATCTAAGTCCATTCCATTTTTTAATTTTACGTACTGAAGTTCGGTATGACATTGCAATTTCACTGAGTGTATCGCCAAATCGTACGGTATGATAAATTTGTTTTGATCCTGCAGATTTCTGTAATGCTAATTTTCTGTAGAGATCATAGCCATCCGCAGGGATTTGTAAAATTTGCCCGGGCTTAATATATTTTTTCATTGAGAGTTTGTTAATGGCAACAATGTCTTTAATTCTCACATCATATTTCCGGGCAATCAGCCACAAACTCTCACCCCGTTTTACTTTATGGTCCAAAAATACAACATCGTGATTTTTTTCAATTTCAATTTCAGCAAAAAGGGAGTCAAAATCTGGAGAAGCGTTTATGGGCATTCTGAATAGGTAGGATTTCCCATCCTCAATTGGAGGAATAGTTCCCTGTTTTAATTCCGGATTATAACTTTGGAGCAATGCCAAATCTAATTTAGCACATTCACTGATTACCTGCAAACTGACAGCTTTATCAATTTCCACAATATTCCATTCCATTTTCGATTTTTTAACCAATGAAAATCCATATTTACCGGGGTTATTTGCAATAAAGATAGCAGCCATGATATTCGGAACATAATTCCTCGTTTGCGGTGGTAGACGAGTGAGTTTCCAATAGTCTTTTGTACCCTGGCGTTTGATCGTTTTCCTCACGCGCGCGGGACCACAGTTATAGGCTGCAAATGCCAAATACCAATCATCAAATTCCTGGTGTAAATCCTTTAATAAGCGAGCGGCTGCATGGGTTGCTTTTTCAAAATCCCGCCGTTCATCTACCCACCAATTTTTTTTCAATCCATAACTTTTGCCAGTTGAAGAGATAAATTGCCAAACTCCCGAGGCATGAGCATAGGAATATGCCTTGGGATTTAATCCACTTTCAATCATGGCCAGATAAAACAATTCTGGAGGAACTCCTTCTTCTTCTAAAATAGGTAAAATAATAGCTTTATAACGGGACATCCTATTGAGCCATTTTTGAAAACTCGTTCGTCCCTCATTTTGAAAAAATTTAATTATACTGGCTACTTTCTGATTGTAAGTTATGGGAATATGCCCGGGAATAATTTCTACCCGTTCTTCTACATATTCTAAATCTTCAAGTGTTTGTGCATAAATGTATTCATCAAGCTTATCCTTTAATACCGCTACAGAAAACCCCGTTTCAACTTTATCCAATGTTACCGCTTCGTCTTCATAATAATCAATTGCAGCCGTAAGCAATCGGTTGAATTCCAAAGTCTGAAATTCATCATGACCAATTAACTCATCAATATGTGAAAGGGATTCGAATAATAACTCAAATTGATAAGCTGCTTCCAGCGTATCCCCTGTAAGATCAGAAATTATGGCTTCGGCAAAAATAGTTTTCGCCTCTGCCATTTGTGCATCAAAAATATCTTCTTCAGGTATTGTTTCTACACGCATATCAGGAGGAATTTTTATTTCAATGGTTCCACTATCTCCTATGTCAGGTGACAAGATCTTTACAGATCCAGTTTGCAAACTATCAATCGAAAATAAAAGACTGAATGATATAATTATTTGAATAATTGATCGTGATATTATCTTAATATTAACTCCTATTTTCAATTTTAATTAATGGGTATGGTCGGGTTGAAATCAGGCTGAATATAATTCATAATTCGCTTTCTGACCAGCATTGGCATGAACCAGATTTTGATTGATAATATTTCTGCAGTCTTGCATTAGAATTTCCTTATTTTTTATTTCCATCCCTTGAGTTTCTAATGGAGCATCTATAATAATTTTTATATGAGATTTCTTAATAGCGAGCGTACCCTTTGGCAATACATTACCAGCACCTAGAATGGTAATAGGAACCACAGGTAATTGAGTCCGAATAGCCAATATAAATCCTCCCTTTTTAAAAGGAAGCAATTCTTCCCCATTTGATCGGGTGCCTTCAGGGTAAATGAGGGTGGAAAATGAGGAATGCATAAGTGTCTCTACAGCTTCAGATACCGATTTTCTGGCAATTTCTGGATTTTGTCTATCAATTTTAATCATTCCCGCAGCCTCCATTGCCCATCCAAAAAAGGGAATTCTGAACAACTCTTTCTTTGCTAAGAAAACAATATTTGAGGGAATGGCTGCAACTCCCAAAACAATATCTAGGCCACTTGCATGATTACTCATAAATATATACTGCTTATCCAAATTTAAATTATCCAATCCATCTATTTCATATTGGATGCCAGTTGACCATATAACCCAACGTGCCCACATTTTAATCAATTTACCTGTGTAATATTTTTCTTTATCAAACCAGCCAACTGCAATAATTGGTATTGAGCATACACTTATAGATAGTACCAAATTAATAATAAACCAAATTACTCTCATGGGATTGCAATTATTTCCGTGTTCATAAAGGGGTGTAATGCGGCAGGCAGTTTGATAGTTCCATCCTCCTGTTGATAAGTTTCTAATAATGCCACCATTAGCCGAGGAGTTGCAACGCCGGAGCCATTTAAAGTATGAATAAGTTCTGATTTCCCTGTACTATTATTTCGATATCGAATATTGCTCCTTCTGGCCTGAAAGTTTTCAAAATTACTACAACTGGAAACTTCCAGATATTTATTTTCTGCGGGAGACCATACCTCCAAATCATAACATTTTGCCGCAGAAAACGAAAGATCTCCAGAACATAATTCCAGAACACGATAATGCAGCCCTAGAGCTTGGAGAATGGCTTCTGCATTTTCCAATAAAGTTTCAAGCTCTTTATAAGAATCATCCGGATGTACAAATTTCACCAATTCAACTTTATTGAATTGATGAACGCGAATCAGACCCTTTGTATCTTTTCCATAACTTCCAGCTTCCCGCCTGAAACAGGCACTGTATGCGGCATATTTTTTGGGCAGCTCCGATTCAGGGATTATTTCTCCCTGGTGAATATTAGTTACCGGCACTTCTGCTGTAGGAATACAATACAGGGAATCTTCGGGAATCTGATACATATCATCTTTAAATTTTGGCAATTGCCCCGTATTTCGCATGGCATCAGCATGGGCAAGAAAAGGAGGAAAAAGTTCTGTATAATTGTGCTTGGAAATATGAAAATCCAGCATAAAATTAATTAATGAACGTTCAAGTTTTGCCCCCACACCAGTATAAAGGGGAAACCCCGATCCAGCCATTTTTACTGCCCGCTTAAAATCAAATAGTTGAAGGTCTTCTCCTAATATCAAATGATCTTTGGGAGTAAATGAAAATTTTGGCGCTTCCCCCCATTCTTTAATGACCACATTTGATGATTCATCCTTTCCAACAGGGGTAGAAGAATGAACTACATTTGGGACAAAATAAATTTCATTTGAAATAATTTCTTCAACTTTTCTAAGCTCTATCTCAACTTCTTTGATTTTGCTTGAGACGTCACGCATAGCCAATATATTTTCCTGAGCATCTTTTCCTGCCTTTTTTAATTCGGCAATTGAAGCAGATACCTTATTCCTTTCGGCTCTTAACAATTCCACCTCTTTTAAACAATTTCTGCGTTTACTATCATTTTCTAATAAATTAGGAATGCTAACCTTTGATTTTTTTTGAATCAAAGAATCTTGCACATAAGCAGTATTTTCCCTAATATATTTAAGCGATAACATTTCTATTCCTGAATTTTAGTGATATTATAGACTTTAAATTTAATCAGATTCGCAAATGCTTCCAAAGCAGCATTCCATCCCATCACCATAAAAATATAAAATAAGAATTGAATAATTAATGCCCACCACCGCGGATAACCACCCATAGTGTCATAAATATTATTTTTAAATCCAATAATAAGGACATATTCTCTATGTAGTAGAAATCATGTTTTAGCTTAGTATGTACATCGGCCACACTACTGTCATAAACACCCATAATTTGAGCCCATCCGGTAATACCGGGCTTCACTTTTAAACGACGAGAATAATAGGGGATTTCCCGTATTAAATCATCAATAATTTTTGGTCTCTCAGGTCGAGGACCTATAATGCTCATATCTCCCCGTAAAACATTTAATAATTGAGGGATTTCATCTAAATGATATTTCCGAAGGATTTTCCCCAGTGATGTAATTCTGGGATCATCTTTCCCTGCCCAAACAGGTCCTGTAGTTTTTTCTGAGTTTTCATACATCGTACGAAATTTAATCAAAGTAAAGCGTTTCCCATTTAAACCAAGACGGATCTGTTTATATAAAATATCACCCCTAGAATTTGATTTAACTAAAAGAGCAATCAGCAAATTAAATGGAAATAAAATTATTACTGCTGCTAAAGCCAAAGATATATCCCCGGCTCTCTTTATAAAAAGCTGATACTCCGTTATAATATCTGGATTAATATTTAGTAGAGGCAATCCTCTAATGGTATCAATACGCACCTGACCGGTAATGGCTTCATACATGTCCGGAATTATTTTTATGCAAATATTAAATAAATTGAACTTGCCAATAATTTCTAATAACTTTTCATGTTTATGGTTATCCAATACAATTATCATTTCATGTATTTTATGTTTATCCATATAGGTATTTATTGCTTCAGGTGTGCCAAGATAAGTACAGTATCTGCTCATATGTATACTTTCTGATTCATTAAAATATCCCTGCAAATCAAAACCCAAAGAGAGATTCCGGTTCATTTCATCAGCAAGATGGAAAGCATCCTCACCAGAACCTACTATAATTGTTTTACGTCCTCCATATCCTTTTGTTAAAAAATATCGTTGTGTGCTGCGAATGAATAATCGAAATAAAATATCAATAAAAATAAAGGAATGAAGAAAAACCAAATCATATTGAGCTTTATCAATACTGATTGATTTTGAAATTATTCTATAAAATATATAGCCAATTCCAATTAAATAAATTAACTGAATAATGGTTTTTGATTCATGAGACCTAGATATTGTGGGGGATGGATTATAGCGTTTGGCAATATATATGAGATAAATGATTAAGATGAATACTCGAAAAGGATATTTAATTCCAACAAATTCACTTCCCGTACTTTCGGCGACCAAATAGGCACAATAAAAAGCCAAACTATCCATAATAAACAAGGATGCTATGGATATTATGGCTGGAACGTGATGTTGCTTTATTTCTCTAAATTTCATATATCAATTTATCAGGTTATAAAAGTGGTCTAAATATTGAGTACCAACAAGTTATTTCTATATACAAAATGATATTATTGCTTATTTTCCAATCCCAATATAGCAGGAATAATAAATAGGGTTGCTAAAAAACAGGTACCTACACCAATAAATAAGGCAATTCCCATACTGCCCAACCCTCTATATGTTGCAAACCAGAGTGAGCCAAAACCCAACATAGTGGTTAGAGAGGTGAGTAGAATCGCCTTTCCTGTTGACCGATAAACAATATCCAAATTCTTCTCCATTTTCCAACGGTGGAGAATATGTACTCCATCATCAATACCAATGCCAATAATGAGTGGTACAGCAAGGATATTCATCATGGTAAACTTTAAGCCTAAAATTTCCATTAACCCCGTCATCCAAATGGCACCAAAAATAAGGGGAACCATTCCCACCAACGCATATTTTAAACTGCGAAAATCTATAAGCAATACAAAGAATACGGCTATGATTGCAAAATAGGTAGCTTTTTTGCCATCCTTACTCATGATGTCCATGAGTTCTACAAAAATTGGTGGTAGCCCTGTTGCTTTTTCACTCAACTCAGTCGCTTCATCTGTGAAACGGTACAAAAAGCGTGAATCTTCCCAAATATTTTTTTCCGGATATACATTAATAATAAATATATTTCCACTTTTTCCTGTAAAACGATTTTTTATTTCACTCGGGAGATTATCTAATGTGAGAGGCTCCGTATTTGCCATCTCAATAATTGTTGATTTAAAAGCAGTGGAAAATTGTTGTTGAAAATAGGTGAGCTCAATTTTTGTTAATCCTGTATCAAGTGCATTTATAAATTGAGTGATATTTCCCCTAGCCACGCTATCACCGGCCTCCCCAACCAATTTAATTGCTTTATCATAAACTTTATCCTGCCCTCCTAAAAATGCCAAATCTTGTAATTCAATAATATTGGCTTCTAATCGTTCCAGCTCTTTATGATACATTTTTACATCGTGAGATGACATTTGCTTTCTAATCTCCCGACTTTCTAAATTCCGCCGTAGGTCTTGAAGGAATCGATATTGTTCCTCCAATCCATCTGAATCAGGGAGATAATCAGAAATACTCTCTACCCAGCCAGTAGTTTCCATTTCCCGGGCTCGCCTGGTAAGTTCTCTGGCATCATCAAGATTATCCGTGGTAAACATAACAAAATCAGAGGACAGGTCGAATGCTTCTATCAGCTCTTCCTGAAGCTTAATACTTTCTAATCCAACTGGTTCCATATTTAAATAATTATAATCAACAGACATATTTAAGGCACGATTAAAAAGAAAACCCGTAAGCAACAGGAAAATAATTCCCATAAACCAACGATTTTTTGCAGTAAAAATGGCAATTCTGCCTAAGAATGGATATGATACATCTTTGGACTGAAGGGATTTATTAAAGTTTTTAAGAACCCGCTCCCTGATAACCAACATAGTTGGTAAAATAATGATGGTGGCCAGCATGGTGAAAATGATTCCCATACCTGCCATTATTCCCAATTCCTGCATACCCACAGTTTCAGAAATCATCAAGGTGAGAAATGCCAAACCAGTTGTAATTCCTCCAGTTATAATTCCTGGACCAAAACGTAAAAGTGTTTCCTGCATTGCTATTTGAACATCCAACCCTTGATTTCGTTTTTCAGTGTATCCTGAAATTATGTGTACACTGAAATCAATTCCCAAGCCAATTAGAATGACACTCATCATTGCTGTCATCATGCTCAAATATTCCACTAAAAAACTTGAAAATCCCATAGCCCAAGTCACACCCATTATGACAGTGAGGATTGCTAATAGGGGACTCACCCACATTCGAAAGGAAATAACGAATAAAATAAAAATGCCAATTAATGCTAAAATTGAAACAGTCCATGAATCAGAAGTAAAGGCCTTATACTCATCCCTTCCCAATACGATTGAACCCGTTAGCCCTGCCGTCACTCCAAATTGAGTACTTGCTTCTTTAATTATTTTTTCGATTCCATCAACACTCTCTTGAAGTTCGGCAGGTTCAATCATCATATTAAAAGTGGGTTCGATTAAAATCAAAATCATATCCTTATTTGGGGACAGCATATAAGTCTCTCCAAAGGTAATGGCATCTACAGCTTTTTGGCCAACACCTTCAATAGACTCCCCCTGCATAACAGCAGATTGTATATCTACAAACATCTCCAATCCATCCAAAAATCGGACAGCAGCCAACTCATCTCTTCGAGATTGTAATGCCTCATCGTTCCGTTGATATTCTCCCTCAAATGAATTATTTAAGTTATGTAAAAATGGTACCAAATTGGGATCATAAAACATGCTACCAAAATTATCCAATTGATCTGGGGGAAGCAATTTTAAAGCATTGCGGCGATAGAAATCTTCAGGGATTTGAATGTGTACACTGGCTACCCATTCATCAAAATCTTCCAATAATGGCTTCACGCCCCTGGCATAGGCTTTGAGACTATCCTCGTTACCCTTAGCCAGCAGCATTATATTAGACTCATTTTCGAACTCCTCTAAAATACGATTAAATTCAGCTGTGCGGGGATTATCTCCAGGCAAAAGACTGTCAAAACCCGTACGCATTTGAAGGGTACTAGCTCTATAGGCAAAAAAGAGGGTTAATACCAAAATTCCCACTGTCATCCACCAGGTATGTGTAACGGACCAGCGCGCTATTAAATGTAAGAAATTTTTACGCATAATGGCTATTCTGATTGCTCATTAAAAATACGCTCGTATTCTGTTTCATAATATCCAAAAATATCCACTTGGGCAGAAACAATTACAGGGAATAAAAAAATAATTAAACAAATCATTTTTTTAAATTTCGCTCAGTGAAAAATCCATCATCAAATATAACATCATATTTCATTTCAAGAATTCTCATGGTGGTTTGAGAATTTTCTACATGGTTTTCCATACGCATATTCATGGCTGTGGGAGTCCCTTGAATTTCCTGTACATCTTGAAAATTGAGCGTTTTAAGATGGACACCATCTTGATAATACAGCATTCGATCTGGATAATAATTGAGTTTATTTACATAAATCTTCAGCGAATCATAGGATGTTCCAGCGCCGATTCTTGGTGTAAAGCAAAGCAGATAATTATTGCGTTCACCCGATGATCTCTGCTTTACTCGATAGTCCGTTTTCCATTCTTCACTTCCGGAAAAATCTTCGTAGGAAAAATCACTCCCCTGTGCTTTTTGTTTTTTTGCATGACTGGCTAATTTCCGCACTCTTCTGGTACGAGGAAAATACACCCAAATATCTTCCCCACCATTTTTTATCAGGAAAGCATTATGTCTTACTTTTCGGGGTTCAATATAGCGAATCAGAACATTTTTACCTTTTTCCTCTGAAAAATAGTTAAAGGTAAATACCCGTTTTCTATTACTTGATGTAATAATCTCCTGTTCCATTTTCCCTTGCGAAGTATTAGGCTGCATGACCATTGTCATAGAGTCTAAAATAGCTATTGCACTGAGATTGGCACCAAATAGTCCTACTGAATTAATACCCAAAATAAGATAAAAGATAGCTGGTACAATTTTAGATATTTTGTGTGATTTCATATATTTTAAATGTATTCGGATTTTCAAGTTTTGTGCGACCCATATAATTTACGGATTATTAGGGATTTTCTGTTAACATGAATCGTAAATTAGATGCAGATTATTTTATTTAAATTATAAGGAATATTAATTGGAACCATTTATACTTTCTATTGATGCCGGCACAACTGGTATAACCGTTGTAATAATTGATAAGCAGACATCGATAATAAAGAAATATTATAGCGAATTCACCCAATACTATCCTCAGTCAGGATGGGTAGAGCATGACGCTGAAGAAATATGGACTGTCACCTCCAAGCTTATTCAATCAGCATTTAATGACTTTCCATCCAATAATTGTATGGCAATTGGAATTACCAATCAACGGGAGACCACCTTGATTTGGGATAGGGAAACAGGAAAACCTATTCATAATGCCATTGTATGGCAATGCCGCCGTACTCAGGAAATCTGCACTAAATTAAAAAATGCAGGTTATGAAAAATTATTTAAGGGAAAAACTGGATTGGTTATAGACAGTTATTTTTCCGGGACAAAAATACAATGGCTACTGGATCATGTAGATGGAGCCAGAGGAAATGCAGAATTGGGGAAATTAGCCTTTGGTACCATTGACAGTTGGCTGTTATGGAAATTAACCGGTGGAACCGTTCATGCCACTGATTATACAAATGCTTCTCGAACAATGATCTTTAATATTGATACAAAATTTTGGGATGAAGAATTATTACAAATTTTAACCATACCTGCTACCCTACTCCCTGATGTAAATTTTTCAAGTGGAGAATTTGGCAAAACAAATAAAAATATAATCGGTGAATCTATTCCCATTACAGGAATTGCCGGAGACCAACAGGCGGCACTATACGGACAGGGATGTTTTGAAAAAGGCATGAGTAAATGTACCTATGGAACCGGATGCTTTCTGCTTACCAATACGGGTGATGAACGAATTAATTCTTCATCCGGACTTTTAACAACCATTGCCTGTAATGCGGAAGGTAAACCCATTTATGCCTTAGAAGGATCCGTGTTTATTGGAGGAGCAGTGATCCAATGGTTGAGGGACGAATTGAAATTATTGGCACATGCTTCAGAGTCGGAAGAAATGGCTTTAGCAGTTGAAAACAGCAATGGCGTTGTTATCGTTCCTGCCTTCACGGGGCTGGGAGCTCCCTATTGGGATATGAATGCAAGGGGGATTATTACCGGTCTGTCACGAGGTGTAAATCGGAACCATATTATCAGGGCTGCTTTAGAAAGCATTGCTTTTCAGGTGCATGATTTACTGAATTCCATCTCAAAAGATTTAGATGATAACATTTCTGTTCTGCAGGTAGATGGAGGCGCAGTTGCTAATAATTTCCTCATGCAATTTCAGGCAGATATACTGCAGATCAAGATTGATAGACCAAAAAATATTGAAAGTACAGCCATGGGAGCTGGTATGTTAGCAGGTCTAGGTGTGGGATTCTGGAAGAATCCTGCTGATTTGAAAGTAGTGCGGAAAACGGAACAAATATTTATTTCCACAATGCCAGAGGACAAGCGTACGGAGCTTTTATCTAATTGGAAATTAGCTATACGTAAGGTACAATATACTTAATGTATTACTTTATATTATCTTCTTTTTCCTCTGTTATTACGGTATCTTTCATTTTTCTTACCAGAAGACCGAACACTGGTAATTCTTCCATTTTCTAAGGTAATAGTTACAGATGCAATTCGGGATAATATCTCTTTATTCTGCGTAGAAGTTATTAAAGTAACTCCATCATAATTAATTTTTCGGTGTAAAATAGAAAGTAAAGTCTTCTGTTCTTTTTTACCTAAATGCAATTCAATTTCATCAATAAACAAAACCTTACTGTCTGCACCAATCATTGTGGCCAAAATCACCCATCGTAATTCCCCGGGAGTCAATGATTTCATTTTTCTATTTAAAATAGATGCTAGATTCATTTTTCGGCTTATTTCATCCATGCGCTTTTCTGGATTACGAATATGACTGAATTTTCCGATGGTTTTAGTCATATAGTTTCGCACAGTCCCCCATGGTGGTTTAAACTCCTGAGGCACAATAGCAATTTGATCCTGATACTCCCGATTGGAATATTTATGAATATTTATCTCTTCAAATTTTACTTCTCCACGCTGGGTTTTTCTGCGATTATATAAAATATCCATAAAAGTAGTTTTCCCACTACCCATAGGACCCTCAAAAACATAGCAAGCGCCTCTATGGATATCAAACTGCTTTATGGTCAATTTATCTTCGCCCCCCTTGGAAACGAATAAATCCTTTATACTGTATAATGGAATTGGCATAAAATCTCCTTTCTAATTATTAAATTAAATCAATAAAATTAAATAAAACAACTTCACCTTGAGTTGATTCAGGTACAGAAGGGTCATCAACTATAACCCCTGTTGCACCTCTTACTGAAACATACATTTTTATTACTTCCCATGAAAATTCAGGATGAAACTGTACACCATAAAAATTCTCATGGATTTTAAAGGCTTGATTTCCCTTATTGTTTTTCGCTAACTCAATTGCATTTTCCGGCAGGATAGTGACAATATCCTGGTGGGATTCATATACGATGGCATTATCTTCCATGTCTGAAAATAATTTAGACCTTTTCCCAACGGCAGTAAATTGTATAGGATAGGCACCTAATTCCCAACCCTTCGGGTTTAATTCAACCTCACCACCAAAACATCTAGCAATCAGTTGATGCCCAAAACAAATGCCTAATACCGGTATTTGAGAAGACTGTATATTCTTCATTTCTTCTTCTATTTCCACCATCCAATCCGCAGCATCATAAACAGAACAGGGCGATCCCGTAATTATCCATGCATCCGCATTATTGGACTGAACTTTATCTCCAGCATAAGATTTCACCCAGGTGAAATTGCATCCCTTATTTTTCAGAGATTCCATAATCCACTCCGGGGCAACCCCGTAATGTTTGGTTATATCAGAAAGACTGGGACCGCAATCGATGATAAGAATATTTTTCACAACATTGGTTCCTTTGACCAATTATATGAATTTGTCACATTTATTGAAAATGCATAATTTTTTAACAATATGAATTTGGTGTAAATAGCACCTAAGAAGAAGTATTTGGACATTACCTTATGCCCAAATATCGGTTGGAATTTAGATTTGTTTTCCACATCTCCATTAAATAAATGGAGGCCATTAAAATATTTATATTTTTTCATTTTGTCTTATTAGTTAAGACAAAAGGTAATCTAATCTACAGGATGATTCTCCAGAAAATGCTCCGCATCCAATGCAGCCATACATCCTGACCCTGCAGCCGTAACTGCTTGACGATATACTGTATCCTGGATATCTCCTGCTGCAAAAACACCTTCAACAGATGTGCGGGTATTGTCTGCATCAGTCAATATATATCCTTTTTCGTCTAGATTTAACTTTCCACGGAATAAATCAGAGTTGGGTGTATGACCAATGGCAATAAATACGCCATCACAATCCAATTCTGATGTTTCTCCAGAGAGAGTGTCTTTAAGAACAACTCCTGTAAGACCACCATTTTGAGGATCTCCGATCATGTTTTCAATGGAGGAGTTCCAAATAACATCAATCTTTGGATTATTTAGCGCACGATCCTGCATTATTTTGGAGGCACGAAATTCATCTCTTCGATGTACAATGGATACACTGTTAGCAAACTTTGTTAAAAAGATGGCTTCTTCCATAGCTGAATCACCACCTCCCACAATAAGAACTTTTTTATCCTTAAAAAAGAACCCATCGCAAGTTGCACATGCTGAAACACCATATCCCATTAGTTTGGATTCTGATTCGAGACCCAATAACTGAGCAGATGCTCCCGTAGAAACTATAATGGTTTCGGTGTAGTGAATTTCATCACCAACGAAAACCTTAAATGGTCTTTCAGTGAGATCAACCTTATCTACGATGAGAAAATGAGTCTCTGCCTCAAATCTCTGTGCTTGTTTGCGGAATAGATCCATCATTTCAGGTCCCATGATTCCATCGGGAAATCCGGGATAATTTTCCACATCTGTGGTTATAGTCAATTGTCCACCCGGCTGAAGTCCCTCAAAAACAATGGGATTTAAATTTGCCCGGGCAGCATAAATGGCTGCTGTCAATCCCGCAGGACCTGACCCAATAATGATTACCTTTTGTATTTTTTTTGTCACTTTTTTTTATGATTATAATAATTTGTCGAGGGCTTCTGTTAGCTCTCCTTTTCCTACAGCCCCAACGATCTGCTGCTGTACTTTCCCATCAGAAAATACCAATAAACTGGGGATACTACGAATCCCATAATCAGAGGCAATGCTTGGATGATGGTCAATATTTACCTTGCCAATAATTGCTCTCCCCTGATATTCTGTTGCCACTTCATCTACAGTGGGACCAATTTGTCTGCAGGGGCCACACCATTCAGCCCAAAAATCAACCAGAACGGGTTTGTCGGATTTAATTACCTCTGCATCAAAATTATCACTGGTGAACTCTTTTGTAAATTCTCCCATTATATTTTTACTCCTGTTGATTTATGATATTTTAATGAAAAACTCATCCTTTAATTTATTGCCCATTTTCAATTCATTCCGATTGCTTTTTAAATTAATAATTTATTTTTCCATTTTAAAAAATAGAATTAAACAAATATATCTTCACCCCTGTATTTTACCAAACTCTTTTTAAGACAATTTTAAAGGAATCCGATGTAATTTTGGAGCTGACGCGCAACTGTAATTCTGCCAAGTGGTAGATAAGCCAGATACTTTAACTCAATAATATATTAACCTTCGCGCAGTGGGAAATTTGGTCCATCCTATTCACCCTCCTTCTAGGTTATTAATAAAAAGGAAAATACAATGAAAATAAATAAGATAATCATAATCTCTCTGGCACTTTTTATCTGGACAGCATGTGATAATAAAAATTCAACCTCCTCAGATTCAGAACCAAACTCATCATGGATTTTTGTAGCTAATGAGGGAAATTACTGTTCAGAAGATTGTACTGGAAAAGGCAATGGTTCTATTACAATGATCGATCAATATGGAAACCTGACTCAAATTGATAGCCTGGGATATACAGTACAATCCGTAGAAGTATATAATAATCAATTATTTGTAATTGTAAATCAAGATAGTAAAATATTGATTTTTGATATTAATGAAGATGGAATTAACATTCCTGGAATTGAAATTTCAACCGAGGGTTCCAGTCCCAGAGAAATGGTCGTTATAGATGATAATATCTATTTTACTAATTGGGAAACACGGGATGTTAAGATATTAAATCTTCAAAATAACCAAATAGAAGAATCAACGATTTCTATTGATGGTCGTCCAGAAAATATAATCTATGATGGTACATATATTTGGGTTTCCATTCCTGAATTATCTGAATCGGATGGAAATCAAGGTACAAAAGTTGCACAAATTGATCCAAATACAAAGCTACTAATAGATTACATTGAAGTTGGAAAGGGTCCAACACAGCTAACTGAATTTAACAACTCGATTTTCATATCAAGAACATATTATGAATATGAAGGAGTCGATGATAATGGCTGGTGGATAAATCCACAAATCCATCATGGCACTTCAAAAATAAGTGACATTATTGATATAAAACCATATGGTACTGGATCCGCATGCGGGGGATCAATTCTTTCTTATAATAATCAAGTTTATCGATCCTTTGAAGGCGGGATAGCTCCAATCGATGAAAACTTAGAAATCCAATCTTTAGAAAGAATAGGAAATTTCGATCAATCCCAAGTTTATCATGTTGAAATAATTAATGATTATATCTATTTCACTTTAACGGATTATTCAACCATGAATGTGCTTAAGCAGGTTGATAGTAATGGAACCGTGATAAATAGCTATGATGTTGGTGTAAATCCCGGTGACTTAGCTTATTGGAAATATTCTAAGTAGTAATTAAAATTAGTTCCAAAACTGCCAGATAATCTCGAAATGGCGGATGGGTAGAATTGAATATGAATCAGGGTTTATACTATTATTAGCTGTATTTCCTAACATGTTGAATTTAACCCATC
>Ga0209402_10002568_pt1 | contig 17920 bp, 20 predicted proteins | sample ArcticOcean_MG_C_3_FD_187437 | JGI IMG/M metagenome (GOLD analysis project Ga0209402, IMG submission 187437) | Marine microbial communities from western Arctic Ocean - ArcticOcean_MG_CB8_126 (SPAdes) (version 2) | ecosystem: Environmental > Aquatic > Marine > Oceanic | place: Arctic Ocean... | reverse complement strand
ACAGATGGGGCAGGTGCCGACAACGAAGCGGTCGGAGAGGAATCGCTGCTCCTCCAGGCAGAACGGCATGGACTCGGTTTTCTCGTACAGGTAGCCGTTCTTCTGAAGATTTACGAATACGGCCTGAGCAACCTCTGCGTGATTGGCAGTGGCAGTGCTTGTGTACAGGTCAAACTGGACTTGAAAACGATTGATCGTCTCGACAAATAGCTCGTGATATCGGTTAGCGATCACTACTGGCTCCACGCCTTCGCGCTCAGCAGTAAGAGCGGTTGGTGTGCCGTGCATATCGCTGCCGGAAACCATCAGAACACGATTGCCGCGCAGCCGGTGATAGCGCGCAAAAATATCGGCTGGGAGGAAGGTGCCTGCGATGTGGCCGAGGTGCGGTTCGCCATTGGCGTATGGCCACGCGACAGCGACAAGAATTTGTTCTGACAAAGTTGGTCGGGCGTCTATTTCTAGCGAGCCAACACGAGCGATTCAAGTCTCGAATTCGCGCAGGCTCGCAATAGGGATTCGTTCTCGAACGAGTCTAGCACAGGGGTCTGATTTTGAGGCTCAAGAGCCTCTCGATTCAAGCTCTAACCTGTACACCCTGCTTTTGCGTTCACCGGTGAGCTCAATCACCGCTTGAACAAGCGCTCGGCCCTTGAGTCCGCGCTCCCGCTCAGTGCGGATCGATTCCACGATGTATTCGTCGGTTAGCGCAGCGGATGCCTGCGGCGCACCTTCGATCACTATTACGAACTCGCCGCGCGGCTCTTCGAAGTACTCTCGGGCTTCGGCAGCAGTGCCCCTAAAAGTCTCCTCGAACATCTTTGAGAGTTCTCTGGAGATGGATAGTTGCCGGTCTCCGAATAGTCTGGCGATGTCGCTCAATGTTTCATAGATCCGGTGTGGCGCTTCGAACACCACCGCGGTCTCGCCTCTTCCGCGTAGTTCTTCAAGTGCGGCTTCCCGCTCAGTGCCATTTCGAGGAACGAAGCCGCCAAATGAGAACGTGTCCGCCTCAAAACCGCTCACGGAGAGGGCTGCGACCACCGACGATGGGCCGGGGATCGTGATGGCATCATGTCCCCGTTTGACCGCAGCACGCACCAGCGAACCGCCCGGATCGCTGATGGCGGGTGAGCCTGCGTCCGTCACGAGCGCAGCATTGCCGTGGTCCAGCGCTGCCAGTACGCGCTCGACGGATGCATCATCGGAGTGGAGGTGGTGACTCAGCAGTTGCGGAGACGCTTTTATGTAGCTGAGCAGCTTCCGGGTAACCCGAGTGTCCTCCGCGATTACGGTGGTCACCGTCCCAAGTACATCTCGGGCACGGGGAGATAGATCGGCAAGGTTGCCAATTGGCGTTGCGACTACGTACAGGGTGCTCATATTTGAATTATATGAGGCGAGCGCACATCTGACAGTGTTCTACGGCTGCTGGTTGCTGTACGATTTTGCACGCTCAAGTAAACATCACATCAGTTGGAGGACAGGGCGAAGCGCATGGCGGAGGTCAGTACCGGGAATCGGTTTGTGTGCAGCGTTTGCGGTGCAGAGTTCATTGTCACCAAGGGCGGAAACGCCTCAATCACGTGCGACGGCCAGCCCGTTGATCCGAAATAGCGGGAGATCCTGATGGCGAACCAACTTGGCAAAAGATACGAGTGCAGCGTCTGTGAGACGACCATCCTCTGCACGAAGGCGGGCGAAGGCGAACTGACCTGTCACGACCAGCCCATGGAGATCCAGGCAGCCCGCAAACTGCCGTCTTCAGACTAGGCTGACGTTTCGGCTGATTGGGCCCACGCCTTCTGCCGCTCACCGTCTGATAGCTCCGAGATAGGCGTGTCGCCTGCAGTGTTCTCAGCCTCTTCCACTCGATCACGGAATTGCAGCGCGTAGCGTTTCAGCGCAGTTTCGGGATCGACGCCGAGCTCGCGCAGATCAGCGATGGCTTCGAACAGGAATTCGCCTACGGCTTGTTCCTGAGCTGCCTGTTCGGTCGATGTGGTGACCGTATCCACCAATTCTGATGGCAAGTGGCCTTTATCTTCGCCCCGCCACTCAACTTTTGCTCGTTCGACGCGGTTCTGAAGCTCGGCGGCGTATGAGAGCGCGGGCATCGCCTTCGGCACGGCATCGGCGATTCGGCGAATACCACCCTTCTCTTTGCGTTTGAGCTGATCCCAATTCTGCAACACGTCTTCAGCAGTCTCAGCCTCCGTATCGCCGAACACATGCGGATGGCGGCCGATCATCTTCGCGGCGGCGGAGTAGACGATATCGCCCAATTCAAACTCACCCGCAGCCTTCGCCATCTCAGCGTGGAAGAGCACATGGACCAGTAAGTCGCCCAACTCCTCCGTCATGCCCTTCGGATCATCTGCATCGATCGCTTCGATCAGTTCGTATGTCTCTTCAAGAAGATACTTTCGGAGCGTGGAGTGCGTCTGTTCCCGATCCCAGGGGCATCCTTCCGGTGCGAGCAGCGTTTCAACGACGGCAACAAGATCATCGAAGTTCTGGGATGCCTGTTGGGGATCGGTCATTCATATACCCTCGTAGTGCAGCAATTTCAGTTGAGCGGAGTTTTCAAAAATCGGACAGTCGGACAGGATGAAGCAGAGGCGCTAGTAATGCCAACCACGCCAACCACGATTATGGCACTCCGAGCCAGATTGCGAGATATCACGGTACTCTGGGTTGCCGGTGCAGTCCTTGCCGGGATTGCGCTCCCCCTGTTTCTGATAACCGGGAACGTGCGGGTGATCACGGACTCATCGTGGCTCTACGAGTACGACTTCAATCGCTACAGCATTGAGCGCCGCACAGGACTTCCACGGGAAGAGCTTCGCCGAGCGACTGATGATGTTGTTGAATACTTCAACGACGATCGTGAGTTCCTGGAAACGCAGGTCAACTTTGGTAGCGGCGATGTAGCCCTCTACGAACAGCGCGAGATCCTGCACATGCGAGACGTCAAAGACCTGATGCTGTTTGTGAACAACGTTGAGCGTGTCACATTCGGTTTCTTGCTCTTTTTCATGCTTGCCGGGGTGTTCATCAAAGGCTGGCAGTTCACTGGATTACTGATGCGAATGATGATCGGCGGGGGAGCCGGCACGCTGATAACTGTCGTTGCGGTGGGCATCGCGACGGCCATCAGCTTCGATGCCGTGTTCACCCAGTTCCACCTGATCAGCTTCGCAAATGATCTGTGGCTGTTGGACCCGCGCAGCAGCTATCTACTCAGGATTTTTCCCGAAGGATTCTTCCTGGATGCCACGCTGATGATCGCCGGTATGACCGTTGTGGAGTTTGCCGTGTTGTTTGGGATCGTCTGGGTGTTTGCGATGCGGAACGTGAGGCGGTCTTCTGAGGTCGAAGACGATTAGCCAGCGTCTCGCCACTTTTCTACTACCGCAGGCAACTCCGTCAGGTCGTCGATAGCGTAGTCAGGCGGGATCGCCGGATCGCTGGTGTCGTAGCCCTTGATCCAGACTGTGGACATTCCCACGCGATTTGCTCCCATCACATCGGAATGGAGTTGATCTCCAACGTGGAGTGCGTTCGCAGGTTCGCTTTGAATTTCATCCAACGTCATGTGGAAAATGCTGGGAGTCGGTTTGGCTACGCATGCCTCGTTGGAGAACGTGGTTACGTCGAAGTATTCAAGCCAGCCCAGTTCTGCGAACCACCGGCGATACATGTTGGCTGATGTGAAGCCTGTATTTGAGATCAGCGCGACCTTCAAACCTTCGCTCTTGAGGTGCTTAAGCAGGCCGAGTGAATATTCGTGCACGTCGGGCGGAGAGTGGATGAACGGCTCATCCGCGGCCGCAATTATCCGGTCCGCGTCTTCGTCTGGCAGCTGGTCAAACAGCTTTGGGTGCATGTGGTCTACAACCTGCCGAATCCAAAGCTCAAACGTCCGGTCCACGCCGTTGCGGTGAGCATGATCGGTATCGGCTCTCGCAGCGGCGAACGCAGCAGTAATCTGCTCCTCAGTCGCGGGATGGCCTGCCGCTTCCATGGCGGCCGTCATCTGTTCAACCCTGAGCACGTTCCGATTTGTGGAGCGATTGGACGTCGTCGGGACATCCACGATCAAGGTCAACCAGAGGTCGAGGGTTACTGTGTCGCGTGTTGCCATTAGTACTGCACCAGTGCTTGAACATTATCGTGAGCCAGAACGTCTCGGCCCGAAAGGAACAACAGTTCGATGGCGAAGGAGTAACCGATGACGTTTGCTCCCAGCTCTCGCACTAGCTTCCCGGCGGCAGCGGCGGAGCCACCTGTGGCCAGAAGGTCATCGATCACCAGAACATTCATGTCAGGCTCAAGCGCATTCACTCTGGCTTCCAGCCTGCTGCTGCCGTATTCGAGGTCGTAATCGACGCCAATTGTCTCCGGCGGCAACTTGCCCTGCTTGCGAATGGGCACGAATGGCACGCCAAGCTCGAGGGCAACAGGTGCGCCAAATATGAAGCCGCGAGCATCAATTCCAGCGATCGCGTCGATACTTTGGCCAGCGAACGGCGCTGACAACTGCTCTATCGCGTATCGGAACGCCGGTGGGTGGGTCAGAAGCGGCGTGATGTCGCGGAATAAAATTCCCGGCTGCGGGTAGTCCGGAACGTCACGTATCCAATCTTTCAGGTCCACGGTGTGGTGTGCTCTCGGGTTACTGGCTTTGGTTAGGCGGCTACATCACCAGTGTACGCGGGCTTGATGATCGAGCACGTGATTAGCGGCACCGTTGATATGTCGTAAGGCACGAGCGGTCGTCGTTGACTCGACTCCTACCCCAAGAACAAGTCCGTACCCGGGTAGAAGTCCGTCCAGGCGAACCAGAATGAGGGTGTGGAATGGACCCGCTCAAGGTGTTGACCTGAATGTGGTCCTTCGAAAGCGGTCCCTGTAAACGCAATCCATTTAGAACCAGACTCTCGATCGATCAGGATATCCTGATCGTCTTCCCGTGCAAGTTCAAACGTGAGTTCCTGACCATCGACGGTGCTCTTGAAGGCAAAAGCGGTGTCTGCCGTATCGTCAAAATAGACCACCGATGGCTCGCCGAGGATATCGTCGTTGACCACCCGCGCTGCCGCCAGTACCTCGAATGGATACGCTTTTGCGCCCTCCTCAAATCCAACCCCAAGGATCAGGTCTTTGTTGCGGAGGCGGTCGTCTGAGTTGCTCTGACCAATCACCCCCGTGGCGGGGTTGGAATCGTAGTAGCTCTCATATGAGTCTCTTCCGTAGAAGCCGTTGCCCTTGTCCAGCGCAAGTGTGTCCGGGTGCTCTTCTACCCACCGCTCCCACGTGGTCATCGTCAGCGGAATCGGCTCAAGGAACTCACCCAGGAGGTCGCCTCGAACGGCCTGTCCCAGGAACAGACTCCACAGTGTGCCGGTCTAATGGTCGTACATCACCAGCGCGTTCATGATCAGCTTTCCGGAAACGCCAAATGTGTGTTCCAGCCCGTTGATCTCTCTGGCATACCCGATGCCAGTAAAGCAAAGCGGTCACCAGGTGACCGCAACTGGTATTCCTCCCACCGTATCGTTCACGACCTCGTGTCGACTCAACATGGGCACGGAGTAGGCGCGTGCATCGCCGTTTATTTCGATACCCAGGATCTTCTCGTCAGACCGATATAACGACGATCGCTGATCAGGATCAGAAGCTTCTGCGGCAGATATGAACTGAGGATTGAAGATCGCCGGGATTGCGTCGTATGGCAGCAGTGTCACGATCTCAAGTTCGCGACCTGTCACGTCAGAATCAGCGCCCGTGCTGCCCCCTGATGATGGAACTATCACCGTCTGACGTTGCTGACCCAGCCCGAATAGCCGGGTCTGCCAGGCGAACGCGAATAGCGTCAGGAGGATGATCGAGCTGAGAAGGATCACTTGCGCGGGTTTGATGGCTTTCGATTTCATTAAATAAGGCATCCAGAGGACGATTGAATTGGATTGCCTCCGCGCAGGCGTTCGTAATTACTTAGATGTGCGCAGATGCGGCTCGGCGCGACTGCCGGAGGCCCGCGCCCGGCTACTAGCCCAGGAAAAGATCGGTAGCCGGGTAAAAATCGGTCCAGGCGAACCAAAACGACGCCGTGGAGTGGACGCGCTCAAGGTTCTGCTCTTCAAACGGGCCTTCAAACGCGGTTCCTGTGAACGCAATCCACTTCGAACCAGACTCTCGATCGATCAGAATGTCCTGATCATTGTCGAGCACAAGGTCAAACGTGAGTTCCTGGCCATCGACGATGCTTTTGAAGACAAAAGCGGTATCTGCTGTATCGTCAAAATAGACCACTGAAGGCTCACCGAGGATATCGTCGTGGATCACCCGCGCCGCGGCAAGAACCTCAAACGGATACGCCTTCGCTCCCTCTTCAAATCCCACGCCAAGAACCAGATCTTTGTTGCGGAGACGATCATCAGAGTTGCTCTGGCCGATCACGTCGGTGGCGAGGTTATTGCGATAGTAACTCTCGTATGAGTCTGAGGTGTAGCGGCCATTGACCTTCTCCAACGCAATGGTGTCTGGATGCTCTTCGACCCAGCGCTCCCACGTGGTCATCGTTAGCGGTATCGGCTCAAGAGACTCGCCCAGAAGGTCACAGCGGACGGCCTGCTGGTCGTACATCACCAGCGCGTTCATGATCAGCTTTCCGGAGACGCCAAACGTGTGCTCCAGGCCATTGATCTGTCTGGCATACCCGATGCCAGTGAAGCAGAGTGGTCACCACGTGATCGCGACCGGTATCCCTCCTACTGTGTCGTTTACAACCTCGTGTCGACTCAATATGGGAACCGAATAGGCCCGCGCATCACCATTGATTTCGATGCCCAGTATCTTTTCGTCGGGTCGATACGGCGCGGATCGTCCATCAGGATCAGATGCCTCGGCGGCTGATACAAACTGAGGATCAAATATTGCGGGGATGGCGTCGTATCCCAACACCGTGACAATCTCAAACTCGCGAGATGCACTGGCATCCGCGCCGTTGGAGATCCCACCCATCGATGGGACGATTACCGTTTCACGTTCCACGCCCAGTCCGAATAGACGGGCTTGCCATGCAAACGCGAGCAGCGCAACCAGGGTCAGGGATACAAGAAGAAGAACCTGAAAAGGTCTTGAGGAATTCGGGTTCATGAAATAGACAGTCCAGGGAATAGTCGAGTCGGAACGCTTCCGGTGAATCGGATCGCTTCCGCGCAGGTGTTTATGGATACTTAGATGTACGCAGATGCGGCTCGGCGCGACCGCCGGCGGGCATGGCAACACCAACTGGACTTATACTCCGAGTCCGTCGAACGCAGATGACTACCCCCGGAGACTTTGAATCCGACTTTCTCAACTCACACTGTCTAACTTCCGAAACTTCGAGGCCGCGCAGGCTGATCTGGCACCTGGTCTGACCGTGATCCAGGGCCTGAATGGTCAGGGCAAGTCAAACTTGCTCGAGGCCGTCTACATGCTTTCGGTGGCCAAATCGCCACGCGCTTCCCAAGATCGCCAACTGATCGGGTGGGAACTGCTTGCATCCGGTGGGCACGCGCAGATTCTTGGCGTGGCAAAGGACGCTGAGCAGACATGCAAGATCCAGGTCGACTTTGAAGTCGGTGCTGGTATGCAAATGGCCGACGTTGATGCCAGCGGAAACGCGTCAGTGCAAAAGTCGCTACGGGTGAACGGCATCAAACGCACCGCCAGTGAATTTGTGGGCACGTTCAACGTTGTTGCGTTCGCGGTAGAAGACATTGAACTTGTGACCGGTGGCCCGAAAGTACGCCGACGATACCTGGACATCCTTATCTCGCAAATTGATCCTGCATATCTGAAAGCGCTGCAGCGCTACCAGAAGGTCATAACGCAACGAAATAACATGCTGCGTCTCATCCGTGAGCGGCGTGCGGGACTTGATGAGTTGCACTTCTGGGATGAACGACTGTGCGAGGAAGGCGCAATCATCATTGAGCGACGAGCAATTACAATCGACCAATTGACTCCGCTCGCCGTCCAATCCCACGCTCGTCTGGCGGATGGTGATGATGGACTTGCGCTGGAGTATCTTCCAGAACTGGGGCAGGGTGAGCATCCATCGCAACTGAGGGCGTCAGAAATCAATGACACACTCAGCCAAAGTCTGGCCGTGATCAGAGATCGCGAGATCGCCCGTGGCGTCTCCATGATCGGCCCGCACAGAGACGAACTCGCGATATCACTGCATGAACGGGATGCTGGCTCGTTTTCATCGCGCGGGCAGGCTCGGACAATCGCACTTTCGCTCAAACTTGCAGAAGGGATGCTGGTCTCCGATGCAACCGGACGAAGCCCTGTGCTAGCGCTAGACGACGTGCTATCGGAGCTAGACCTTCGGCGTCGTCGACTCGTGCTGGAAGCGGCATCCGAATACGAGCAGGTGTTTGTGACAACAACCGATTTTGCCATGATTGAGGGTGAATTCCTGGATCGGGCCAGTAAATTTCAGGTCGAGGGTGGAAAGTTGCAGTCCTCGTGAAAGCCGCAATTGACGCAGTGTCCTTAGCGGCCGATCTGATTCGAGGTAGTGAGTACGTGGTCGCTATGACCGGCGCGGGGATGTCCGTAGAAAGCGGCATACCCACGTTCCGAGGTGCAGACGGCATCTGGAGTCGCCACGGACAGCCATCAGCAAATTCATATGCAGAGTGGTTGGAGGACCCGGACGCGTTCTGGTCTAGTGAGCGTCGTCGCCGAGTGGAGCCGTGGATTGTTGAACTTCGAGAGACGCTCAGGCAGGCGAAACCCAACGAGGGTCACCGGGCGCTGGCAGATATGGAGGACAGCGGCAAGGTGATGTCCGTCATAACTCAGAATATTGATGGGCTACATCAGGACGCAGGCAGCAAGAGTGTGATCGAGATTCACGGCAGCCGCCACAAAATGCGCTGCGTGGACTGTGGTGACCGTACACCCCGCACGACGCTCTTTATCGATTCACCACCACCGCCCTGCATCGAATGCTCTGGTCGTGTGAAGTTCGACTCAGTGCTGTTTGGTGAGCCGATTCCTCAGGTGACACTTCAGGCAGCGCGGTCCGAATCAGACAGAGCGGACTGCGTAATCGTGATTGGCACATCTACCAGTGTGAAGCCGGCCGGTGGCCTGCCGCGAATCGCGAAGGCCAATGGTGCAACGTTGATTGAGATCAATTCATCTGAGACGCCGCTAACGCGATCTTGTGATGCGGTGATTCGTGGCACCGCGGCGAGTGTCCTACCTGAGCTTTTGGAGCGACTTTTGCTCTAGACGACGGGATTCTCGGGTAACTCGTGAGTATCCAGAGGCGGCGGCAAGAGTAATATGTGGCACGCTTGCGCCCATGCCTGCAATTGGTGAATCATGCGAGAGAGAAAATCATGACCACAGCAACCACCGCCCTTGATCAGGAAATACAGGATTACGCGAAGGCGAATCCTGCGTCAGCAAAGTTGAACGAGCGTGCTAAGCAATCGATGCCTGGTGGTGACACTCGCAACTCGATCTGGTGGAAGCCGTTCCCGGTCTACATAGCCCGTGGCCAGGGTTCGACCATGACCGATGTCGATGGAAACGAACGCGTTGACTTCATCAGCAACATGACCACGCTGATTCTTGGCCACCGGCATCCCGCGGTGATCAAAGCCGTTGAAGAGCAGGTTGGGCGCGGCCTCTCATATCCCGCGCCAGCAGAATTGGTGATCGAGTGGGCAGAGCTTATCTGCGAGAGAATCCCGTCCGTTGAGAAAGTCCGATTCGTCAACTCAGGCACAGAAGGCACGCTGAACGCGATTCGAGCTGCGAGAGCATTCACAGGTCGGCAGAAGATCGTCAAGGCAGAAGGTGGATATCACGGCGCGCACGAGGATGTTGCGGTTAGCGTGAATCCTTCGTTTGAGGATGCGGGCGACGAGCAGGAACCAAACGCCCTTCACGACTATGAAGGCGTCTCCGATCGAGTCCTTGGAACCACCATCGTAATTCCGTATAACGATTCAAAATCTGCTGAAGCCATCATTCGTGAGAATGCAGATGAAGTGGCAGCGGTGATCATTGAGCCGGTTATCGGCCGTCTCGGAATGCTCCCCGCTAACCCAGAGTTCCTGCAGACGTTGCGTGATGTGACTACAGAACTGGGCATCGTTCTTATCTTCGACGAGGTGATCTCTCTCCGAATATCTTCGGGTGGCTCACAGCAGTACTTTGGTATCACGCCAGATATGACCGCCATGGGCAAGATCATTGGCGGAGGACTCCCTGTTGGTGCATTCGGCGGCAAGAACGAAATCATGGAGCTGTTTGATCCCGCAACTGGTCCACGTGTAAAGCACGCTGGAACGTTCAACGGAAACCCCATGACAGCCGCAGCCGGAATCGCAACGCTGAAAGGTATGACGCCAGAAGTGTTCGAGCAGATTGGTACTAACGGCGAGAAGTTGCGGGAGAAGCTGCGCAATCTAATTTCAGATCGCGAAGCGCCAATGGGCGTCACGGGAATCGAGTCCCTGTTCAGCCTTCAGTTCACCAACGAGCAGATCGTCGACTACCGTTCTTTGGAATCGTCGGACCAAACGCTGGCGGCCCACATGTTCATCGGTATGCTGAACGAGGGATATGCTCTCTCACCTCAGTGCGCGGGCAACATTTCCGCCATGATCACCGATGAGCAGATCGACGGGTTTGTTGACGCTGTTGGGCGAGTGTTGGAGCGAGCAGGCTACGGCTAACCGCCAACCTACACCTCGGGTGAATCCATACTCCCGGATAGTACCGACCGAGTGGCTCCATCGGCGGCGGCAACAGACTCATCGTCGCTAACGTCCATCAGCCGTGAGCCGTCCTGTAAGCCGGTCTGAGCACCAGCTTCGCTCAGATCGTAGCGGTCTATCTCCGTGACCGGCTCATCGTGCTCAACATACTGTGCCGGGAATGAGATGATGTTTGACATTGACGGGTGCTTGTACGCTTCAACAATGTTGATGCGCAGATCGTCGCCAGCGTTGTGGGCAACAAAGGCATCGTAGCGAGATCCTTTCATCACCATGCGTGCCAGGCGTACGCTCAACTTGGGATTCACCACGCCCAGGTACTTTCCTCCGGTTGCCGAGACACGGATACCCGCGGGCGAAGGCTCAAGTTCCACCTGATCACCAACTTTGGCTCCACACAGGACGTCTGCCCCTGCCGTGCGAACCAGGCGAGTGACGATTGCCGATCCAGTTGTGCTGCCGGACACGCGTGCCATCTCTCTGGCGGCACCCGATATTTCGGTGAGGCCGTCAGCCTCTCCGGCCCCCGCAAGCCTTGTGAGGTAGCGTTGGGCGATCACATTGCGGGGATCTATTTCGACAACCTTGCTGTAGGCGGCTATCGCATCCTGCAGGTGTCCTGAGGCAGCGAACGCCTTACCGAGCCGGTTTAGCGCCTCGATGTCCGTCGGGGCCTGCGCAATCAGTTTTCGGTTGGCCTGAATCGCGTCGGCCCATTCGCCGTTCAGCGCGTGGGCTACAGCCGCTTGCGTCATCATCTCGGTTGGAGACTGAAACTCGTTAATTGATTGCTGCATATGTCTGCTCGATGATTCCAATGACATTCACGACGTAATTAGTTACGTCGTGCGCATCCTAAGAAGCGGCGCGCCTATTCTTCAAGCGGTTTTCGACGCGGTTTACACGGAAACGTAACTGTTTTCGCAAGATTTGAACTGAACCAGGGGTTGGGAGTTACCGACGAAATCGGAGTGGCAACAAGCGAACAATAGCTTCGTAGACGATCCCCGCGCTCATCTTTGAGTCACCCGCGTTTCTCATTCGGAACACATACGGGTGCTCGCCAATCGCCAGACCCGCTCGTTGGCATGCCATAGTCATCTCTGCCTGGAACGCGAAGCCATTTGCTTTGAAGTCATTAAGGTCGACATTTTCAAGGGCTGAACGTCGGAAACCTTTGAATCCGGAAGTGGCATCACTAACGTGCACGCCAACCAGTGCTCTTATCCCAATGTTTCCCAGCCTGCTAAGCAATCGGCGGCCAAGATTCCAGGACGGATCAACGTCTCCACCGGACGAGTATCGGGTGCCAACCACGACATCGAACTCTTGGAGTTTCTGGAGAAGTTCGGGTACTTCCTGCGTGGGGTGGGACAGGTCAGCGTCCATCTCGATAATGAACTGTGCCCCGGCATCTAGCGCCAACTTAAAACCAGCAACGTACGCGCTACCCAGGCCAAGCTTCCCCTCGCGGTGAATCACGTGGAAGTAGCCATCGAACTCGATGGCCAGCCGGTCAGCGACCTTTCCTGTTCCATCAGCTGAGTCATCGTCAACGATGATGATTCCCATGCTCTGGATATTGAGATCGCGGAGTTGCTGAATCAGGAGCGGGAGGTTTTCGGCCTCATTGAAAGTTGGAACAACAACGACAACCAGGGGGGTGTCCCCTGGAGGCTCATTCCGTGCGTCAGAAATTCCTAGGCTCGGTTAGGGGGAGTGGTGGATTGGTGACTCGCCAGTTGGCGAAATGACCACAACTTGTGCTGCACCATGATGCACGGTCCGTTGACCACATCTAGCCCGGCTTCCAGTGCGTTGTTGGCGGCGATATCGTTCTCCGCACCCGGTTGCATCCACAGTGCTCGCGCCCCCTTTTCAACGGCCAGTCTTGCAACTTCCGGTGCAGCGACCGGTCGCCGGAAAACGTTAACAACGTCAATGTCGCCTTCGACGTGATCGAGAGAGTCGACCGCAGCGATGCCGAACACTTCTTTTTCATGTGGATTCACTGGCGTGATCTGCATCCCCTGTGTCAGCAGATATGAGGTGACTCCAAAGCTAGGGCGGGCCGGGTCAGATGAGAGGCCGATGACCGCGATTCGTTTGGCGTATTCGAGCACGCGATCGATGGTGTCTGCTTCAGAAGATTGCATCATGGCTATTTGGAGGCCTTTTTACCGTAAACGCCGCGCAGATTGTTCAGGCGCACACGGAATATATCAATGAACCCAAGTGCTCCGCCAATGAGGCTGACTTTACTGTCCTGCCGGTAGTACCAGTCGATAGCGATCTCTTCCATCTGGGCGCCTTGCTTCTGGGCCAGGAAGAGTACTTCCACGTCAAAGCCGAATCCTGGCAGCGTCTGTGCTCCAAATATACTCTCAGCCAATTCGCCGCGATACATCTTGAAGCCGCACTGAGTGTCATCCAGTCCACTGATGGCGAATATCCGGGTCACGTAGTTAAAAATGCGGCCGATGAAATGGCGTCGCCACGGCTCACCGATCCGCCTTGATTCTGTGGCTTCACGTGAGCCAATGCCAATGTCGTATGTGGGTTCAGCGTTGACGAAGAAACGGTCAATCTGATCGGCTGGCATGGAGAGGTCAGCGTCGCACATGAACCGCCACGTGGCATCTGAGGCAAGCATTCCTGCCTGCATCGCCGCGCCCTTGCCCCGATGAGGGATCTGGACCAGCCGGACTCGATCATCGCTCCCAGCGGCATCGTTCACAATCTCCGCGGTACGATCAGAACTGCCGTCGTCGGCGACGATGATCTCCCACGAGTACGACTTGCTGGATAGATGATCTGAAAGCTGCGAAATTGCATCGTCGATCAACTTCTCCTCGTTGAACGCCGGGATGACTACGCTAAGGAAAGGCTCGCCCATAGGGTTATCGAGCGTCCGCGAGCTTGAACGCCGCGTGGAGTGCCCGCGCTGAAGCTGGAACGTCGTCGGAGTCCACCAGGCAGGTGATGCGAATGTCTGCGGTGGTGATCGAGCGAATATTTACGTCTGCGGCCGCCATCGTGCGGAACATTTTCGCTGCTTGGCCGGGTGTGCTCTGAAGGCCCGTGCCAACTACGCTCACTTTTGCCATGGAGGGATCGACAAGCACTTCACTGAATTCAACGTCGGTCTGGGCCTCCACGGTTTGCCTTGCACGTGCCGCTTCATCTTTTTCAACGGTGAATGCCATGTCTGTGCGCCCATCGCTGGCGGCCGTCTGAACCAGCACATCAACAGAGATGCCTGCGTCGGCCAGCGGCTCGAAGATTCCTGCTGCAACGCCGGGCCGGTCGACCACGCCGCGAACGGTGATTCTGGCGGCGCTGCGGGTGATGGCGATCCCTGTGACCGGGTACTCCACTTCATCCACTTCTGGCGCCTCAGACTCGATGATTGGCGCTTTGAACTCGCGCGCCAGAGCTGCCGTCGCTTCATCGACGCCAGATGCGTCTACGATGCACGTGATGTGCACTTCTGCCGTCGCCATCAGGTGGATGTTCACCCCGTGGCTGGAGAGTGTGCGGAACATACGGGCCGCGTAGCCGGGGCTGTTCTGCATTCCCGTGCCAACGATGCTGACCTTGGCGAGGTCAGAGCGGCTCTCTACCGTGGCACCGGGTGCTTCGCTCGCGGCCGAAACAGCGTTAGCCAGATCTTTTGAAGAGACGGTAAAGGTGATGTCAGATGCATCGCCACCGGGAGCATCGTTGGCGAGAATTACGTCAACATTGATTCCGCGCTCGGCCACCTTTTCGAACAGTGCTGCAGATGTGCCGGGGCGTGCCTCACTGGTCCGCAGCGATATCTCAGCAACGTCCCGCTCCACTTCCACAGCTGTGACGGCGTTGCGGATCTCCATTGTCGTGGAGCCTTTGAGGCTCTCTCCGTGAATCAGGGTGCCGGGCAGATCTCCAAACGTGGATGCAACCAGAATTGGCACACCATAGACCGCACCAAGCTCAATCGAACGAGGATTCATCTTGGCGCCCAGGCTGGCCAGCTCAAGCATGTCCCCGTAATCGATCTCATCCAGCTTGCGGGCTTCTGGCACGATTCGCGGGTCTGTGGTGTAGATCCCGTCTACGTCCGTGTAAATCTCACATCGAGCAGCGCCAAGCCGCGCGGCCAGCGCCACAGCGGTGGTGTCGGATGCGCCACGGCCAAGCGTCGTGACGTCTTCGGTATCAGAGAGGCCCTGGAACCCTGCCACAACCACGACCCTGCCTGCATCCAGTTCTCGGTATATACGGGTGGGGTCGATATTGGCGATTCGGGCCGACTGGTGGCGTGAGTCTGTTTTGATTCCCGCCTGGATGCCGCTGAGGCTGATCACCTCGTGGCCCTGCGCCCGGATAGCCATCGCCATCAACGACGCGGAGACAAGCTCTCCTGTTGAGAGCAACGTGTCCATTTCGCGCGGTTCAGGCGCACCATGGTCGCCAACAACGGCGTTGGCGAGGGCCGTGAGCTCGTCCGTCGTGTCGCCCATCGCTGATACCGTGACCACTACGTCAGCGCCAGTCGCACGCGTCTTGCAAATGCGCTCCGCAACTGCGCGGATCTTCTCGGCGTCGGCAACAGAGCTTCCGCCGTATTTCTGGACGATTATGTTGCGTGACTTGTTTGTCATTCCGTCTTAGCCACGTACGCGCCAGTTGGCGCAGGCTTTGCCACGATCGTCTTGCCGGGCAGATTGTGTTGGCGGGCGGCTTCATGCATTTCGTAGATGATCGTCATCTCACGGGAAGTGGTCAACGCGACGACAGCCGGGCCAGCGCCGGAGAGGAACGCTGCGTGCGCACCACCGGCGTAGGACGCCTCGATCAGGCGGTTCATGGCCGGGTAGACGGTGCTGCGAGCAGGCTGGTGTAGCCGATCTTCCGAGGCGTATCGCAGAATATCGAAATTGCCGTTGGCGAATGCGCTGACCATGAGCGCGGTGCGTCCAGCGTTGAACACGGCATCGGCGCGGGAGACCTCTGGTGTCAACAGCGCTCGGGCCTCGCGGGTTGGGCCTTCCACGTCTGGAACGAATACGACTGCCTGCAGATCATCAGGCAGCGAGATCTGGTTGGTGATCCAACGGCCGGGCCGAGGGTCGAGATCGAGTTCGGCATCGAGCTCGCTCTGAACTACGACGCACATTCCGCCAAGAATCGCCGGAGCCACGTTGTCGGGATGCCCGTCAAGATCAGCCGCAAGCTTGATCAGCTGTTCCTGCTCGAACTCCACTTCTGCCAGTGCAGCACCAGCCAGAAGCCCGGCCACAATCGCAGCGGAGCTACTGCCCAGTCCGCGTGAGTACGGAATGCCATTGCCAGAAAGATATGTGAGTTCTGGAACCGATTTGCCCGCGGCTTCAAACGCCGCTTCCACTGCAATCACCACCAGGTTCGTGCGGTCCAACGGCATAGACGCGGCCACACCGCCCTCGCCCTTCATCATGACGCTGAATGGGCCGCGTTCAACGGTGAGTTCGCTCCAGATGTCCAGCGCAAGGCCCAGGCAATCGAACCCCGGGCCCATGTTGGCCGTGGTTGCCGGCACGCGCACGGTGACTTTTTGTATTTGACTCATTTTTGCGGTTATCTGGTTATCCCGTGTGGACACTTCGCAACGTGCCTCGACAAGGTAGGTGGCTCAGGTTTTGATTCGGGTGTGTGAATAATTTGGCCCGCTGGGTAGGCGTCTTAGTATTTGATCCGATGAATTCAAAACAGAATATGAGTGCGCGTCTTCACGCGCGCAACTAGAGAAGTATAATCCCGCCCGGCACCGTAATTCTGTTTACGTGGGCTGACATATTGAACATTTTGGATAGGCAGGGCTCAAACCTGCCGCTACACCAACTGAACAGGCAATGGAGACAGACAGTGGCAAAGCAGGTTGTGATTCTTGGAACGCCGGACGAAAAGACAGAAGCGGCGGTAGAGCGGTACAAGTGGCTGGCGTCAGAAGGTGGCAACGATGTAGATATCGCGTTTGTCGACTCAACGCAGTCGGCTGACGACGTAGTTGCGCAGTGTCATGACGCCGTTGCGATCATTCCTGCTGGCGTGCGTGGCCTCACAACAGACATGGCCTCAAAGATGCCCAATTTACAACTGATTCAGACCACGTCGGCGGGCACAGACTGGATTGACAAGCCCGCCATCTACGAACTGGGCGTTAAGGTCGCAAACAACGGTGGCGGCAATCGGGTGGCCGTGTCCGAGCACACCATCACGCTGATGGTCTCCGCCTATCGCAGGCTGGAGCACCAGCTGAAGACCGCACGCGCAGGCAAATGGCTGGGCGAAGCTGTCATGCCGGGCGAGGCTGAGGACTACCACACGCTGGAAGAGAAGACCGTCGGAATCGTGGGTCTTGGCCGTATCGGGCAGGCAGTTGCGAAGCGTTTGCGGGGCTGGGACTGCGAGATCGTCTACTACGACACCATCGATTTTGACTCAGACGTAACGGATGCGTTGAACGTGACGAAGCTCCCGTTTGATGAACTGCTCGCCGTTTCAGACGTGGTCACGCTGCACGTACCGCTGGAGCCAACCACCAAGGGCCTGATGAGCACACGAGAGTTTGGTCTCATGAAGAAGACCGCAATGCTCATCAACGCATGCCGCGGCCCGGTAGTCGATGAAACCGCACTCATCCAGGCACTGCGCGACGGAGAGATCGCCGGTGCAGGCCTCGATGTTCTGGAGCAGGAGCCGACACCAGTCGACAACCCACTGTTCGATATGGACAACGTAATCATCACCCCACACCTGGCCTCAAGGGCCATCGAGTCCACCTACACCAGCACGGAGTTCGCGATCGCGAACGTCAGCCGGGTAGCGCGTGGCGAAGAGGCAACGTCGATAGTGTTGCCGATTTAGGCGGCAGGTAGATCTGGCCTAAGGGGCACGTGATCACGTGCCCCTTTTCCCGTCGTGGCGCGTTGAATTGGCGGTGGGCGCCCTTCGACAGGCTCAGGACAAGTTGAAATAGCAGTCGCTTGACCGGTGGTTGAGCCGTGGTTGTTCTGCGGTGCCTCGCCCGCGAAAGTTCTGACAACGAAGCTGCGCCCCAAGAGGGGACGTCTTCGACTTTCCAGGCCTTACGG
>Ga0209402_10002547_pt1 | contig 17995 bp, 15 predicted proteins | sample ArcticOcean_MG_C_3_FD_187437 | JGI IMG/M metagenome (GOLD analysis project Ga0209402, IMG submission 187437) | Marine microbial communities from western Arctic Ocean - ArcticOcean_MG_CB8_126 (SPAdes) (version 2) | ecosystem: Environmental > Aquatic > Marine > Oceanic | place: Arctic Ocean... | reverse complement strand
CGGTGCTCGACGAGCACACGGCGCCTACGGCGGCCTACCCCCGGCTCCAGAGACGATAAAACCATCACCTTGGTTCCTTAGAATGCCCCAACTTCTTGGACCGCCGGGGCCTCAAAGCCTAACATAGAAAGTGGTACCACATCTGGGGGCACGTCACTGAGCCTCTTCGATCCCCATTAGTGAGGGGGCGTCCTTCAGCTTCTCGTTCATTTCGACCGAGAGCATCCACCAGATGATTCCGGCCTGGATGGTCGCGGTTGCGACCGAGACATACCAAAGGTGGTGGAGCTCGAACCAGCTCTGTTTCGAGAGCCATATCGCGGGGATCGCAAAGGCTACGTGTCGCGTGACACTCGCGAGCAAAGTCGGGACGGTGTTTCCTATCGCCTGAAACATACCAGAGCAGGTGAAGATGATCCCCACCGCAACGAAGTTCCACGAGATGATCCTCAGGAACTCGGCTCCCGCGTCTATGACCGCCTGGTCGCTAGTGAAGAAGGCGATCGGGATGTCGGGGCGTTGTTGGCACAGCAAGGTCAGACCGAGCATGACCACGCTGAGCGTGACCACGGCCGTACGAAACGTCTCCCGTACCCGCGCGTGTTTGCCGGCGCCCACGTTCTGCCCGGCGACCGGCGCCGTGGCGAACGCGATCGCCATCGCGGGAAGGAAAATCGCTTGCATAACTCGTGAGCCTACTCCGAAGCCCGCCTGCGCCTCTGGTCCGAAGCCTCGGATCGCCCAGTAGATGATCGCCATGTACACGAACATGAGCGCGAACTCGCCGCCGGGTGGCAGGCCCACGGCTAGGATCCTCTTCCAGGCGGAGACACGGGGGCGGACCATGCTGGCGTCGAACACCACGTACTGCTCGAGACGTCTGAAGTAGATCGTCATCAAGACCACGGCGACGGCGACCGAGATCGTTGTCGAGAGTCCCGCCCCCGCGACCCCGAGCGGACGGGCCGTCCCCCAGCCGGCGATCATGATCGGCGACAGGATCGCGTTCAGCACCACGGTCAGGATCTGGACGACGATCGTCGGATTGACGATTCCGGTCCCCCGGAGCGCCGACCCCATCGAGATCATGGCGAATTGCAGAGCGAGGCCTGGCAGGAACCAGTAGAGATACGTGATGCCTGCGGACATCGTCGCGGCGTCCGCACCGAGCGTGCTCATGTACCATCCGCCCAAGCCGTAACCACCCAGCAACGTGATGGCAGCGGCCAACGCTGCAAGCACGAGGCTCTGGTTGAAGATCAGGTTCGCGTCGCCCCGGTCCTTCTTTCCGCTCGCTTGAGCAATGAGCGCCATCGTCCCAACACCCAGAATCTGGGTGATGGCCATGACCAAGAACTGCACATTACCTGCTGCGCTCACCCCCGCGATCGCGGTGTCGCTGATCTGCCCCACGAAGTAGAGGTCGACCAGGTAGTAGAGGGTCTGAAAAACCATGCCGATGGCGATCGGCACCGCCATCCTAGCGATGTGCCCGGAAATCGGGCCTTCGGTCATGTCTTGCATTGTTCGTCACGGACCCTTGTTCGCCAGCTTATTCGAGGCCATGCATCTTTTCACGGTGCGTGGCCCACACGTGGGAAGAGAGACCTGACGTTAGAAGAGAAGCCTAACGTTTTTTCGTACCACTCCCAATTCTGTGTACGACTCCCAATTAGAGCCGGCGATGGGTGGCGGTACTCGCTTGCCGGGAGCACGGGGGTGCGGGAGCAACACCTCTCCCCGATGGGGCGCGGTCTCTGTCCAATCCCCTCAGTTGATCCGCCCGCCGTGCTCCTTCCACTCGCGATCGCGAAGCAGGAATTTCTGAATCTTTCCGGTGGACGTCTTGGGCAGATCGCCGAACTCGATCGCTTTCGGCACTTTAAAACCCGCGAGCTGGCCGCGACAGTGCTCGATGATCTCTTCCGCCGAGGCCTCACGCTGCGGCTTCAGTGTAACGAAGGCTTTGGGCACCTCACCCCATTTTTCGTCCGGGATGGGAACCACCGCACACTCCATCACGGCCGGGTGGGACACCACCGCTTGTTCGACTTCGACGGTGCTGATGTTCTCACCCCCCGAGATGATGATGTCCTTCATCCGGTCGCGGAGTTCGATCGAGCCATCGGGGTGTAGAACCGCGATGTCACCGCTGTGGAACCATCCACCGGCGAACGCCTTTTCCGTAGCCACCTCGTCCTCGAAGTAACCCTTCATGACGATGTTTCCACGCATGACGACTTCCCCCATGGTCTCGCCGTCGGCCGGGACACGTCGCATCTGTTCATCCACGACGCTGACTTCTCCAGTGCAAACATTGCCGAACCCCTGCCGTGCCTTGTGACGCGACCGCTCTTTGGAGGGGACACTCGCCAGATCCGCTGGAGCGACGTTGATCGTGCACGGGCCGTAGGTCTCGGTCAGGCCATACGTGTGCTCGAGCTCGAAGTTGAGGGCGGACATCTGCTCGATGATCGTGGGAGACGGTGGGGCACCCGCCGTGAATAACCGCACCGGCCGCATGAGTCTGTGTGCGGCCGGATCATTGGCCAACATCGTGAGGACCGTGGGCGCGGCGCAAAAATGGGTGACGCCCGCATCGAAGCGCCGCCAAACGTCCACCGGATCGATCTTCGGAATGCAGACACTCGTTGCACCTACGGCCGCCACCCCCCAGGCGAACGTCCATCCGTTGCAGTGGAACATCGGCAACGTCCAGAGATAGACGCTGTCCGCCGTGAGACGCTGATCGAGGACCATCGCCAACGCGTTCAGATAAGCGCCACGGTGGTGATACATGACACCCTTGGGCCGTCCCGTGGTCCCGGACGTGTAGTTGATCGCGACCGTTTCGTCCTCGTGAAACCCATCCGTGGGTAGCGGCTCGTCCGTACCCTGGGACAGGAGCTCCTCGAGTTCGCCTCCGGTATCGAGCGACGAAACGCTCGGCGGAAATTCTGGGAGTAGGTCTCGAAGCTCGGGAGTACAAAACACCCTGGTCGATCCCGATTGCTCGATGATGTACGCGATTTCGGCCTTGGAGAGACGCGTATTGATCGGCACGAGCGTGCCCCCGGCCATCGGCACACCGAAGTGGGCGAGAAGCAACGGCTCGGAGTTCAACGCGAGGAACGCGACTCGGTCCCCCTTCTCGAGCCCTTGCCCCTGGAGCGCGGACCCAAGGCGCCTTGCCCGAGCGCGGAACTCGCGCCACGTGTATTCGACCTCACCGTCCACCACGGCGATGCGGTCCGCGTAGGCGTCACCGGCGCGCTCCAGGAAATGCGTCGGAAGAAGCTCCTGGCGGTAAACCCGCGGTTCTGGTTGACTCAACGAGCACTCACTGCCAGAGGTGTGCCTCTCGATGGCTCTGGGCAGCTACCGCCGGACGTACTTGGTCAGCCCACCATCGACGGCGGGCCGCGACCCCGGCCCTTCCGCCCCGTACACGTTTCCGTCGGCGTCGACCGCTATGCCTTCCCCGGCCGTGTTCCATGCCCGATCCTGATAGGCGTGCCCAGGGATGAACGCGGTGACCGCGTCCTCGACGGAATTCCCGATCCGGATGCCCGTAGCCCAACCGGGGTGGTTCGTCCCGTTCGTTTCGGAGTCGATAGCGTACAGCACGTCATCAGCCGTCATGAACAGGCCGCTGATGCGGCTGAACTGGTAGTACGAGTCGAGGTAATTCCCGTCCTGGTCGAAGATCTGGATCCGGTGGTTGCCCCGGTCGGCCACGAAGAGGCGACCCCGCGAGTCGAATTCGAGGGCATGAGGCGTACGGAACTCCCCGATGCCGTTCCCAATCTGTCCCCACTCTTTGATGAACTGACCATCAGGCGAGAACTTCAGAATCCGTCCTGTCGAGCCCGCAGGCGGCGCGTCACTCTGTCCACTATGACCATCCGACACGAAGATGTTTCCGTTCGGCGCCGTGATCACATCGTTAGGCTGGTTGAGGTGGCCGGGGCCGCTTCCTGCCATCCCCGCCATTCCGAGCCGCATCAGGACTTCGCCCTCCGGGCTGAATTTGATCACCTGGTGGCCCTTCGTCCCGGCCTCGTTCCCCGCAAAGTCGGTCACCCAAACGTTCCCGTCGTCGTCGACGTGGAGGCCGTGTGGGGTGACGAACAAGCCCGCACCAAAGGCGGCCAGTAGCTCCCCCGTGTTACGGTCATATTTGACGATCGGGTCCACGAGGTTGGTGTCACAGCCCCCGTCGAGACCTCCACCGCACCGGTCGTACGCCCAGACGTGCCCGTCGGGTCCGATATCGGCGCCCGCCGTCGACCCCCAGACCCGATCGTTCGGCAAGTGTCCCCAGTGCTCGATTACGGTCGGATTCGGGTTCGGGAGGTTTCCAAGCGCCGGATCCGTGACGTTGTCCGCCGGTGTGCCGGTGATTCCCGCGGGCGGCAAGTTGAAAGGCGACCCGCTTTCCGACGCAGGCAGAGCATCCGCGGAAGGCATTCCTTCCTCGGCTCCACCACATCCCACGAACAACATCAGGGCGCAGCAGAAAAGAATTAGACGGCTCGAACGGTCGGCAAATGACATGACGGGCTCCCTCCTCGATGGTGCTAACGACACGGATTGTGCTGACTACACGCCGTTCAGGTGCCGTGTCGGTCAGGGGACATAGTGAGTTGGTGCGGAAACCCGCGCAAGAAGCACTTCGGGGGCCTGCAACTGAGAAGACAAAGCACCCATCTAGTCGCGGAACCTCACCCAAACGGTGAAGATCACGGCAAGGGCCAAGAGGAGGAGACTTCTTACTTATTCGGCCGCCGGAATGTTGCTAGCATACCCTTTGGCATGTAGCGTGGTCGTTGGCTGAGGATCGATTGGGGCCTCGTGCCCGGGCCGCTCGGGTGGAAATACTCGAATCGCACCGTTCTCGAATCACGTCTAGGCCACTGAGAAGAAATTGATGATTTCGCCGAGGCGGAGAGGGCCTTCCAACAGGCCGATGAGTGCGGGAAAAGCCCTTTGCCGGGCCTCGCCGTCTTGAATCTCGTACGGGGGGATGCACCCCAGGCCCGTCAACTCCTGGACCGTGCCCTGGAAAACACGAAGCTCCCCCTCGACCGGGCCCCGCTTCTTTCGGCCCAGGTGGCCGTCGCCCTGGCTCAAAAGGACGTAGCGGCGGCTGAACAGGCCGCCGAGGAATTGAGGAGCATCGCCCATAATTTTTCGTCTGACGCGATCTCCGGGGCCGCGGAATACGCGCACGGGCAGGTCGCCCTGGGTCAGGAGCGAGTTGAGGAGGCCATCGAGCATCTCTCCAGAGCGTGGCGGTCGCTGAAGGATTGCGACATGCCGTACGAATCGGCCGGCGCACGATTGAATCTGGGTCGTGCCTATCCCCAGAAAGGCAACGAGCCGGCGGCAAAGATGGAGATCGAGGCGGCCCGTTCGACGTTCGAGCGGCTGGGTGCCGCGCCGGGTGTTCGCCGGGCGACCGAGCTACTCGGGGCAGCCGCGGGTCCTCGAACCTTAGTCCGGGCCGTGAAGGCCCTCATGTTCACCGACATGGTGGGATCCACCAGCTTGATCGGAGTGATCGGTGATGAGGCGTGGTCACACCTCGTTGGATGGCACGACCGCACACTCCGCTCGTTATTCCAAGAACACCGAGGGCACGAGAAAGACCATGTGGGTGATGGTTTCTTCGTCGTGTTCGAGAACGCGTCGGACGCCCTCGGCTGCGCTATCGATATTCAGAAGCGCCTCAGTCGCCACCGTGCCGATAGCGGCTTCGCCCCTCAAGTCCGCATCGGCTTGCATCTCGCTGAGGTCACGGAAGTAGGCGAGGGCCTCATTGGCATGGGAGTCCACCGGGCGGCCCGCATATCCGCGCTGGCCGGACCCGGCGAGATCGTGGGAAGCGTCGAGGTTGCGGAGGGACTGCCGCCCGACCGGCTCAGTCATCCCAAAGCCGTGTTGGTAAAGGGTATCCAAGAGCCGGTGAACGTGGTGACCATCGAGTGGCGCTGAAGCCACCGTCGCGGCGGGTGCGAACGTCATGATGGGCGGAGATGCCACCTTCTTCGGCCAGTTCGAGCGAGGCTCGAACGTGTATTTCAGGGCGAGGTACAGCTTCTGATGCCGAAACCTTTCCTAAAACTGATCGATACCGCGCCCATACCGGGCAGCGGCGGTGAGCTCGGCCTTTATGAGTTCGGCGAGGATTTCGTGATAAAGGTCCCGGGAGGCCAGGACCTGATGCGCACCCGAGCCCACGGATCGGCGGATGTGTTGGCCGAGATCCCCTGCACCGAGGTCGCCGGGCGCGAGCGGCCACGCGTGTTGATCGGCGGCCTCGGAGTCGGTTTCACCCTGGCCGCCGCCCTCCGCCACCTGGGCCCGAACGCCGAAGTGGTGGTAGCCGAACTGGTGCCCGGTGTGGTCGAGTGGAATAGGGGCCCGCTCGGTGAACACGCCGGGCATCCGCTCCGCGACGCGCGTGTGACCGTCCACGAGGTCGATGTCGCCGTTCTGCTGAGGGCCGAGGCCCGTTCTTTCGACGCGATCATGTTGGACGTGGACAATGGTCCCGAGGGTTTGACCCACAAGAAAAATGATTGGCTCTACTCGAAGGCCGGGCTGAAAGCGTCCTTCGAAGCACTCCGGCCCAGCGGCCTGCTCACGGTGTGGTCGGCAGGGCCCGATCCGGAATTCTCCAAACGCCTGGGCATCGCTGGATTCGCGGTCGAGGAGCTTGTCGTGAGGGCCCACCTCGGAAAAGGCGCTCGGCACCTCATCTTTGTGGCTCGTGCGCCATAACGTTGGAGAGCGGGCCACGAAGGCCCGACCGGCGCGATCGTCCGACCCGCCCCTCTCCCCGCCCCGCCCATTCGTGTACGTTGGGGCTCTCACCCCGTACGCGTGAACCGTATCCCCAGAGCCGACCAAGCGGTCCCTTACATGGAGCCTCCGATCGCCACCGACCCACCCGCTCCGACGTCCACACCCCTCGGCATTCTTCGCGACGTATTCGGCTACGACGACTTCCGACCCGGCCAGCTCAAAGTCATCGAAGCCGTGCTCGACGGACGTGACTGCATCGCGCTCATGCCCACGGGAGCCGGCAAATCCCTGACGTTTCAGGTACCGGCCCGCTTGTTGGAGGGCACGGTGCTGGTCGTATCTCCGCTGATCTCCCTTATGAAAGATCAAGTCGATGCGCTCGTCGATCTGGGCTTTCGAGCGGTCGCGATCAACTCCTCGCTGGAGCCCGCAGAGCGAGAGCTGAGGCTCAGGGCGTTGAGAGCCGGCGAGTACGAGGTCGTCTACCTGGCTCCCGAGGGTCTAGACGGCCGCCTGAGCCGCGAAGCCGGAAGTTGGTCCCTGTCCTTGCTGGTGGTGGATGAAGCCCACTGCATCAGCCAGTGGGGTCACGACTTCCGGCCATCGTACCGGCGTCTGCAGCGGCTCCGCGACGAGCTGACCAACGTGCCCGTTCTCGCTCTCACTGCAACCGCCACGGACGACGTCGCTCGGGACATCATCCGCCAGTTGGGCATGAAGAAGCCGGCGGGCTTCAAAGGCTCGTTCTTCCGCCCCAACCTGCACATCTACTGCAGGAAAAAGGGTGACGGACCCACTCGGCGAGAGATCGCGGGTTTGATCCAAGCGCGATCCGGGCAGAGCGGCATCCTGTACTGCTCCTCACGGAAAGCGGTCGACCAGATGGCCGATTTTCTCAGTGACCAGGGAGTACGGGCGTTACCGTACCACGCGGGCATGGAGGACGAGGACCGGGCGGCGAACCAGAACGCTTTCGCGAGGGACGACGCGGACGTGATCGTCGCGACCATCGCCTTCGGCATGGGCATCGACAAGTCGAACGTGCGCTTCGTCATCCATCGCGACATGCCCAAGGACGTGGAGTCCTGGTACCAGGAGATGGGACGCGCCGGACGTGACGGCCTCGATAGCGACTGTTTTCTTTTCTATTCGTGGGCCGACGTGAAGCTGCAAGAGCGGTTCCTGAGTGAGATCGACGACCCCGATCTCTACTGGGCGAAGATCGAAGCTACCAAGTCTCTTTTTCGGTTGGTGGACAACGGTGGGTGCCGCCACAGCAAGATTCTCCACCACTTCGGGGAGGAGTTCGAAGCGTGCGGAACGTCTTGTGATTGGTGCACAGGCGCGAAAACCGAGGAGTTGGCCGCCGCGGGAATGACAAACGCCGTACGGAGCCCAAGTCGTCGATCCTCGAAATCCTACGACCGAGTGGCGGAGGCCGGGCCGCTAACGGACGAGGGGGAGGCGCTGTTTCAGCATCTACGCGATCTCCGCAAATCGATCGCGGACCGTCAAGGTGTACCGGCCTACGTCGTATTCAACGATAAGACGCTGCGCGCGATGGCTGAGTTCCGACCGTGCACCCCCGATGAACTCCTGGCCCTCTCGGGCGTCGGGCCCCTCAAGCTCGAACGGTACGGGGCGGCGTTCTTGGAAGCCGTCGGAAGCGCCCAGCCGCCACGTGGCGTCGTTCCGTAGGTGACCGATCGACCCGTTGAAAAATCGCCCCGTCGCTCACAGGATGACGCCCTCCGCCTCCCGCGCCATCCTCCGTATGGTGTCGTAGGAGGCGTCCTCGACCGCGCAGAAGCGTGCAGTGTCGGCTTCTTGAAGACTCTCCCTGCCGCGCGCGTCCAAGTGCATTGAGGTCATAATCGACTTTATCTTGGAGCGCGTCTCCTCCGCCAGATGGCTGGCCGCCACCCACGGTGGAACGGGACTCGGGCCCCACGTCGCGATGACCCGCAGCTGCTCACGAAGCGCCGGTCTAAGCACGTACATGGCCTCCAGAACCGTGCTATCGAGGGCGGTCGCATCGACGTCACCGCAAAGGAGCAGATCCAGCGCGGCCTGATGGGAGCCAGCCTCCACCGCCTTACTGAAGAAGCCGGCTTCCTCCCCAGAGCGCGCCAGCTCGAACCGGTGATGCCGTAACCCGAATGCGACGAGGGCTCGTTGTAGGCCCACCGCTTGCCCCTAAGATCGGCGAAGCTGGTCCACTGGCTCGTCCGCCGCACAACCACGTCGGCAAAGTAGATCGGGCGGTCGCAATAACGCGGACCGCTCATGACCGGCGCAGCCAACAGGGTAACCGTCGGTGCAGTCGTGTCGGCGCGACGTACGTATGGAAGTCCGCAGATCCAAGCGACGTCGATCTCGCCTCCGTCCAGCCGCTGCTGGCGCTCTTGCCACGGGTCGTCGTCGACGAACAACACTGGATGGCCCAGCCGCTCGCTCATAGGATGCGCGAGCTGTCTGCAGAACGGATCGGCGTGGGGGGCCTGAAGCGAAGTCATGAGAAGCGGTTCCATCGAGTGGAAAGAGCGGGCCGGACGTACGGTGCGCAAGGATTCCGCCAAAAACGATCTGGCGAAGCGAATCCGTGCCTTGCCTCGCCGGAACCTCCTCCATACCGTGCGCCCACGCCCTCCACCACCGTGCCCACGCTCTCAAACTTCGCGAGGAGTCGAACCGAGTGACCCATTCGCTCCGAGGTCCGACGGGTCGCAGCACGAGTCGAAGCACGATTCGAAGCGTCGCCTTCTACGGCGTCTCTTCCGCCGCCCTGCTCCTCAGCGCCTTCTCCGTCGCGGGCGCGCAGTCGCTCATGGATCGCTATACGCCCGTGACCGAAGCCATGCTGCTCAACCCGCCGGAGAACGAATGGTTGATGTGGCGGGGGAACTATGGCCATTGGGGCTACAGCCCCCTCGATCAGATCGACGCTTCGAACGTGGGAGACCTCCGCCTGGCGTGGGCATGGACTATGGCTCCGGGCCTGCAGGAGACCACCCCACTCGTGCACGACGGTGTCATGTTCCTCCCCCAGGCGTGTGACTTCATCGAGGCGCTCGACGCCCGAGACGGAACTTCGCTCTGGGTCTACCGCCGCGAGCGGGTCGAACACGCGGCGAACTTGGCGTGCGCCAACCGCAACGCTGCGCTCTACGGCAACCAACTCATCCTGGCCACCCACGACGCCTACCTGGTCGCGCTCGACGCTCGCACAGGAGAGGTGAATTGGGAGCACCAAGTCGGGGATTGGACGGTCGGCCAGCACTACTCGGGCGGACCCCAGATCATCAAAGGGCAGATCGTCGCGGGCATGTCCGGTTGTTATTACATCAACACCAGTTGCTGGATCTCGGCCCACGACGTGGAGACGGGCCGTGAGTTGTGGCGTACGTATACGATCCCAAAACAAGGCGAACCCGGAAGCGAAAGCTGGGGAGCTCTGCCGGACGAACAACGCCGTGGGGGTTCCGCCTGGATCGCCCCGAGCTACGATCCCGAGCTGAACTTGATCTACATCGGTGTCGCGGTGCCCATCCCCTGGGGAGCGGCCCAACGAGACACCGGCGCCGGCGACGTGCTCTACACGAACTCTACGCTCGCACTCAACGCCGACTCCGGCGAACTCGTGTGGTACTTCCAGCATCTTCCGGGAGACGAGTGGGATCAAGACCACCCGTTCGAGCGCATCCTGATCGAGACCGAAGTGGCGCCCGACCCGGACGCGGTCGCTTGGTTGAATCCCGACATCAACCCGGTCGGCCGTCGTAAGGTGGTGACCGGGGTCCCGGGCAAACCCGGCCTCGTGTGGACGCTGGACGCGGCCACGGGAGAATTCCTCTGGGCGCGCGCGACGAATTACCAGAACGTCATCGTGGGTGTCGACGTAGAGGGCCGAAAGGGAATCGCGAACCCGGACCTCAAAGCTCTCGCGATCGGGGAGGACGCCCTCATCTGTCCGGCCTTGAACGGGGGCGGCATCAACTGGCAAGCCGTCGCCTACAGCCCCCAGACCAACACCATCTATGCCCCAACGAACAACACGTGCATGACCTGGTCGTTGAATCCGGTGGCACCCACGCTCGGTGACTACCACGGCTCGGCCACCTACCAGCGAGTGCAGGTGCCCAACTCCGACGAACAGGTGGGTCAGTTCACGGCGGTGGATGCGGCCACAGGGGAGACACGTTGGGCGCTCCGCCAAAGGGCGGGGATCGGCGGATCCGTGCTGACCACGGGAGGCGGGCTGGTGTTTGTTACCGACGATGCGCGGCGTTTGCGTGCCTTCGACGCCGATACCGGAGAGGTGCTCTGGGAGCAGATCCTCAACTCGAGCGCCGGCGGCTTCCCTGTGAGCTATAGCGTGGACGGAGTTCAGTATATCGCCATTGCGGCCGGCGGCGGCGTGAACTACCGGAGCATCACCCCGGAGATCCGACAGCGCGGCGGCGGCAACACTCTCTTCGTGTTTCGGCTACCGTAGTGCTCGCGACCTTGCCGATCGACCGCTCCCGCCAAACCTTAATAACCGCCGGCAGAAGTCCGTAACCATTACCGTCGAAGGAGCGAACCCATGAACACTCTGTCCAAGCTCGGATGTGGAGTCCTGATTTTGGCCGCGGGGAGCGCCTTCCTACCGGCCGAAGCTTTCGCTCAAGGAAGATTCGACAACGTCGAAATCGTGCCGCACCACGTCGCGGGCAGCGTCTACTACTTGGCGGGCCAAGGCGGAAACATCGGCCTCTCTGTGGGTGACGACGGCATCGTCATGATCGACGACCAGTTCGCACCGCTCACCGACAAAATAGTGGCCGCGATTCGGCGAATATCCGACGCCGAAATCCGGTTTTTGATCAACACACACGTGCATGGGGACCACACCGGGGGGAACGAGAACCTCGGCCGGATGGGCGTCTTGATCCTCGCTCGGGATGAAGTCCGTGTCCGCCTGGCGGCTCAATCACCGGCGGATGCCTTGCCCGTCCTGACGTACAGCGACGCTATCACGATCCACCTGAACGGAGGGGAGGTTCACGCCGCCCCGCTCGCGCCGGCCCACACGGACGGAGACAGCTACATCCACTTCCGCGCTGACGACGTGATCCACGCGGGGGACGTTTTTCGGACCACGGGCTACCCGTACATCGATACCGCGAACGGGGGGACCCTCTGGGGCACGCTCGATGCCCTCGCGACGCTCATTGGGCTCGCGGGACCGAACACGTTGATCGTCCCAGGCCACGGTGGTCCCTCCACACGGGAGGACGTTATGGAGTTCCGAGACATGGTCCTCACGGTGAAAGACCGGGTCGCGGCCCTCGTGGCCAACGGCGCCAGCTATAACGACGTGACGGCCGCACACGTCACGGCAGAATGGGACGATCGTTGGGGCGACCCAGAGAGGTTCCTGACTGCCGTGTACGCAGAGTTGGCTGGGACGGACTGAGCAAGAGCCGAGGCCCCACAGCATCTTGCTGAGGGGCCTCGGCTCTTTTAGAGGAGCTCCGTCCAGCTACTCCGGCTGAGCTACGATCCGCAGGTACGGCTTCGGAGAACTCCAACCACCGGGATACTTCGCCTCGGCCTGTTCGTTTGAAACCGAAGGCACGATGATCACGTCCTCACCCTGCTTCCAGTTCGCTGGCGTCGCGACTTTGTGGTTGGCCGTCAACTGAATCGAGTCCAGGACACGAAGGACTTCGTGGAAGTTGCGACCGGTAGTCATCGGGTAGGTCAGAGTGAGTTTTACCCTCTTGTCCGGTCCGATCACGAACAGCTTGCGCACCGTGGCGTTGTCGCCGGCTGTCCTCCCGTCGGCGGTCCCGGCGGCTTCGGACTGTAGCATGCCGAAGAGCTTGGCGACGGTGAGATCCGTGTCGCCGATGAGCGGATAACCCACCGCGTTCCCGGTGACCTCCTCGATGTCTACAGACCACGCCGCATGATCACTCACCGAATCGACACTCAGGCCTGCAATCTTGCAGTTACGCTTCTCGAATTCCGGCTGTAGTCCGGCCACGGACCCGAGTTCCGTCGTGCATACGGGCGTAAAATCTTTCGGGTGGGAGAATAGCACGGCCCACCCGTCCCCAATCCAGTCGTGGAAATTGATCGTGCCGTCGGTGCTCTCCGCGGTGAAATCGGGGACCTCGTCACCAAGTTGTACGGACGTGGGTGTATCCTGGATAAGTGGGCGATTGTTTTTGAAAGGAATTTGGAGCCTAAGACCCGACACGGGTTCCTGTCCAGAAGTGAAGGGTCCGCCGGCAACCCGCCCATCAGCGAACGCGTGCCCGGTACACACTTTGAAAGCCGTCGGTCGGTCCCGCTTGGCGAATGCTGGCTTGCCGGGCCTCCTCCGAACACTGGGCGATCACGTCGAGCTGAACCCTGCCCCCGGACCGGAAGTCGAGACGCATGTATCCCGGCATCCCAGCCGTGAACCGGCTTCCATCAATCGGCCGTGCACCCGTCACCTTGCTGCCACTGCCAGAAACGAGGTGGAGGACGGAAGCGTCGCCGTGCGACTCGTCGATGACTTGGAGCGAATGCTCGTGCCCAGTCGCGTAGATGATGGATCGGGACGTCCGAGCAAAGACCTCCGACAGGTCGGCGATGAGCGCTCGGTAAGGAGGGGTATTCAGGTCTTCTCGCATCAGTCCCGTCCGATTCGCAAGCCATCGGAGAGACCCCGCATGTCCCCCGTGAGGCCCCCCCGTCCGAAGAGGATGGTGGGCAGCCACGACCCCAGCGGGACGTCGGGCGCGTTACGGAGCACACCCTCCAGCCCCCGAATCACGTCCTCCCTCGTCGTGGCGCCGCACAGCGAGTCGGTGGGCGGTTCGCGCATCCACCAAGACGTGTCGAGCAAAACGAGAGTGGCGAGTACATCCCCGCTCGAATTCTTCAGATTCTCCTGTTTCGGGCCGGGACAGCCGGCTCGAGGGGCGAGGACGACGTCGGCGCCCTCGGCTCTGAAGACTCCCAGCGCCCGTTCTTGGTTCACCAAACGCTCGAGTCCACTGGCCTTGGTCGTGTTGCCCCAGTCGTGGTTTCCCGCAAGGAAGATCCCTTTCGCGGATGTCCCGGCGACCTCCTCCACTTGCGCCCCAAGGAGGCGGAGATCCTCGGGATGGCCGTCGCGCACGCCTTCCTCGTAGACGTTGTCCCCGAGGAACAGCACGGTCGTCGGGACACCCTGCTGATCCAACGTCCTGACGGCCGCATTCATATGCTGCATGACGGGATTACGGTCGAATTCTTTGGACCCCGCATCTCCCACAAGGAAAAGAACCGCCTCCTGATCCGCCGCCCCCTGGGCGGGACATTGTGGTGAGGGAGCGACGCAGTCGCTGAAGAGCTGATACGTGGCGCAGGTCGCTGTGAATCCCGACCCGACCGCCAACAGGATGGCCCACGCGGCCACACGCAATCGCCCTCTCACCATCATGGACGTCACCGTTCTTGAGCCCAGGCCTCCCGGTTCGCCTCGAGTAGCTGTCGAACCGACGTCGGTGGGCGACCCACCAGCTCCTGGAAATCGCCCGTCAGCATCGTTCCGGATGGCATGTCGGGCACGGTCAGCTCCGCGTCCTCCGACGCGGCCTCGGCGACTTCGATCGTCTGCCCCGTGAGCTCACCGATGATCGCCGCGAACTCGCGGGAGCCGATCAGCTCGGGACCCGTGATCTCGTAAATGCGGTTCTCGTGCCCAGGCGTGGAAAGTGCTGCTGCGGCTGCCGCCGCGCAGTCCGCGCGCGTGACGAAAGCGGTGCCTGCTTGGGGCCCCGCGACCACCCGCCCCTCCTCCACGACGCTCGCGGCTTGTCGGAGGAATCGGTCCATGTACCACTGGTCACGGATGAACGTCCAAGCCACTCCGCTTTCCCGGAGGATAGCTTCGGTCAACCGATGGTCGACGGCGATCGGCGACGGGTTGTTGTCGGCATCCACGTACGAGATATAAACGATGTGCTCGACGCCCACCGCCACCGCGGCATCAATGGCGTTCTTGTGGAACTCCACCCGTTGCGTACGAACGTCGGGGTTCGGGTTGCCGCGCGTGTTCAAACTGATCAACAGCAGCCGGTCCCCGCCTTCGTAGGCGGCGGAGAGCGATTCGGGCTGTGAGAAGTCCCCAAAGCGCGTGCTGGCACCCATTCGCGCATACTCGTCGAGCTGCTCCGGCGTCCGGCTCACCAGAATCAGATTCTCTGGCGCGACGCCCCGTGCGAGCAACTCAAGCACCGCTACTCCACCTAGCTGCCCCGAGGCCCCCGAGACGATGATCACGTCGTCGTCCATCGTTGGCGCCCCACCCGCGCAGCCGCCCAACACGACCACGGCCGCGAGAGCTGCCAGCACACGCGAAGACCGAGCGGGGGCCAGCGACGCCGGGGGGCAGGATCCAGCGGTCCCAGCGTGCTGGCGCAAACGTGGCAATCTAGACGGATCAGACATACTCAACTTTCCCTCGGGGTTAGACGTTCTCACTAGCGCGGGTCCGGCCACGGACCCGTCTCACGACCATCCGCAACCAGGCGGCCGGGAGCGAACATAGCCGGTCGTCAAAACAACCGGTATTCTACGCGAGAAAGGTCCTGCAAGAGAGGTGAACTCGTGATGATTTTCTCCGTAGTTGTTTTGGTCGTACTGGGGCTTTTTTCACCCATCCATGCCGCGGCGCTGACTGGCGCGGCCCTCGCGCAAGTCTCCAGTCCCACCACCCCGCTCATTTGTGAGTTCACGAGCTACGCACCGACAGGCGCGATCACCGCACGCGTGTCGGACGGCGTTTTACTGGTCCAATGGCCAGGCGCCGAAGACGAACAGCTGCGCCTCGGGCTCGCCCTTACCGACGGCACACCAACGATCGCCGAGCTGTCAATCCGAGACGGAAGGCGAGCATGGGTCACCCTTGCGACCGATGCAAGAGTCGAATTCAAAATCACCGAGGGTTTCCGGCGCATCAGCAACCAGCAGCTCAGTCCGCTCCGTGATCTGGACGTACTGCTCACGCAGGACGTCGTCGATCGCTACAAGTGGGACGTGTTCTGGGACGCCCCGCTCGACTTGCGTACCGAGGTCGGGGGAGGCAATCCGCCCCCGGCGGATGGTGTTGCCGATCAGCCCGGCCTCCCACGGTCCCCCGGCGAAATCCGCCGCGGGAGTGCCGTTTACTCCGCCGAGCGCTGTGTGGTCGCGACCGACGGTGCCCGGCTGGCGGTCACGTTCCCGGGAATGAGGCTCGGTTCCTTCTCGGGATCGTTGGTGCTGACCGTGTACGAAGGCACCAATCTCATTCGGGTCGAAGCCGTCGCTTCGACCGATCTGCCGTCGGTCGCCTACAAATACGACGTCGGCCTCACCGGCCTCGAACTCGAGGGCAGCCGGATCGCGTGGCGGGATATCGCGAACCACGACCAGAGCTATTCGCTCCTTGGCCCAGCCAACGCGGATCACGTGGTGCTTCGGGCGGCGAACCGATTGGTGGTAGCCGAGACGAACGGGGGTGCGATCGCGGCATTCCCACCCCCGCACACGTTCTTCTGGGCGCGCGAGGTCGAAATCAACGTCGGCAACAACTGGTACCGAAAGGACGACGAATCGACCTTCAGCTTCGGAATACGTCAGGGCGAACAGGAGGTCGTCGAGAGATACTTGGCGAATTGGTCCTTATACAGCGCGCCTCCCGGGACCGAGCAGCACATGGCCGGCTACTTCTATCCGACGCTCGGCGCTTCGGCTGAGGCGTTCGAGGGTGCACTGGCTTTTACCAACGGAGACGTGTACAAGCCGCTGCCGGGCTATCAGGTGATGGGCAGCCACTACCACACCGATCTGGGTCGGGACCTTCTGGCCTCGGGCAGCATGGACACCCGGCTCTCCGATTTCGAGGTGATACGCGCCGCGGGCATCAATATCGCGGGACCGGTCGACCGTCCACGCGAGGAGACGCAACTGGAGGAACTCCACTGGTTGTTCGGCGGTGCCCTGCGTCACTCGGACGATGCGTTCATGGTGATGCCCGAGATGGAGAACACCAACTTGCTCGGCGGGCACTGGGACCTGCTGTTTTCGCACCCCGTCTACTATGTGGACGAGCGGGCTCCCGGGACCCCCCTAGTCACAGAACACTCCGAATACGGGCGCATGTACAACATCGGGAGCGCCGAGGACTTGATGACGATGATCGAGGCGGAGGACATGCTCGTCTTCATGCCTCACCCGCGAACGAAAGGCTCCACCGGCTTTCCCGACGCGGTTTCCGATACCGATCAGTTCCTCAACGATCGATATCGGGGGGTGGGATGGCGCTGGGGTATGGGCTCCGATTTGTCCGAGGTGCGCCTCTCCGACTTCCGCGTGATTCCGCTTCTCGACGACATGAACAACTGGATCGCCGACACTTCGCTCCGACCCAAGTACTTGCTGGCCATCACGGAGACGTACTTCAAGTCTCCGGGCGACGATATCTATGCGAATGGGCCGGTGAGCTACCTACGGATCGACGCGTTGCCAGAGCCGGGCGATTACGCCCCGATCATCGATGCTTTGACGGAGGGCGACTACTTCGTGACTTCGGGTGAAGTGCTCATCCCGTCTCACGGATATGAGGGAAGGGGCTCCAACATGACCCTCACGGCCGAGGTCGAGTGGACGTTCCCGCTGGACTTCGTCGAAGTCGTGTACGGTGACGGCGAGAGGACCACGACCCGGGTGGTCTCGGCCAAGGATCTACCTCCTTTCGGCAGCCAGACGTTCACGATCCCGTTCGACGCGACGGGGCAAGCTTGGGTGCGCTTCGCCGCTTGGGACTCCGCGGGAAACGGCGCTATGACCATGCCCATCAAACTCAACTAACTGGCACACCCTTACACTTTTGGAGCAACGCCCCCATGAAATACCGCCCGCTCGCCAACACCGGTGTCTTCGTCTCGGAACTGTGCCTCGGCGCCATGACGTTCGGCACCCAGTGGGAGATGATCGGCGCCCTCGGCCAGAAGGACGCGGACGCACTCGTTCATCGTGACGTGCCCCCAGATGTGGTATCACTTCCTATGTTAGGCTTTGAGGCCCCGGCGGTCCAAGAAGTTGGGGCATTCTAAGGAACCAAGGTGCTGGTTTCGTTGTCTCCGGAGCTGGGGGGAGTCCGCCGTATGCGCGGTGCGGT
>Ga0209402_10002544_pt1 | contig 18017 bp, 19 predicted proteins | sample ArcticOcean_MG_C_3_FD_187437 | JGI IMG/M metagenome (GOLD analysis project Ga0209402, IMG submission 187437) | Marine microbial communities from western Arctic Ocean - ArcticOcean_MG_CB8_126 (SPAdes) (version 2) | ecosystem: Environmental > Aquatic > Marine > Oceanic | place: Arctic Ocean... | reverse complement strand
GTAGAAATTATAACAATTCCAGGCTATTTGCCATTAAATAATAATGCTTCGCTCGCTGCTATTTATGAAAAAAATGCAAATGATATTGTTGGTAAAGAAAATGTTAATCATATTGGACATAGAACAGGTTCAACAGACATGGGTGATTTAAGCCAAATTATTCCAACGATACATCCATATACAGGTGGTGTTAGTGGTGTCGGTCATGGTTCAGACTATGTTGTTTATGATTATGAAACATCGGTAATTAATCCTGCAAAAATCATGGCAATGAGTGTAATTGATCTCCTTTTTAATAACGCCAAAGAGGCAAAAGAAATTGTAAATACTTCAAACCTTCCCCTAACAAAAAACAAATACTTAAATACTTTGCGAAAACTTGCTACTACTGAAAATTGGGAAGGCAATACGCACTAAATTTGATATATAACCTGTGTGTTCTTCTCTGATTTGTTAAGAATATTTTTTTCATGCATGTATTCAAGATGAGATAGAGTTTCGGTTGTTGCCATTCGTTTTGTCCAGAATCCCATATTCTCCCATGTGCCCACATTCCAATGAATTTGCGATGCAACTTCCCAGGCTGTCAATCCATCACTTGAATTATTTATAGCATCAGACATTTCTTGCATTCGATCTTCATGATGTTGCTTCATTACCAGTACACGATCTTTCAAACCATTAAATATGCCTTGATGTGCAGGATAAACTGTATCAACATCTAAATCTTCAACTTGTGTTAAGGAATCAATATATTGACCCAAAGGATTATGATCATCTCCAGGGTACATACTAATATTCGGGGTAATACGAGGAAGAATATGGTCTCCTGAAAATAAGACCTTGCGTTTCCTATCATAAACACAAATATGACCAGGAGAATGACCTGGTGTCCAAATTGAGACTATATCAGGATTACCAAATAATTCTTCGTTTCCTTCTATCAGAATATCTGTGTCTGGTACTGGAGATCGCCATGGAGAATAATCTTCATTTGAATGATTTTCTACTGCTTTTTGCTCTCTTTGCATTAGTTCGATTGGAATTCCATAAAGTGTATTCCATATCTTAAAAGTTTCATCATTAACATCCATTCGATTTCTACGTCGAAACTCTGATTTTGCATCTAATTGATGCATAGCAATTTTCGCACCTGTCCATTCTCTCATTCTTTCAGAAAGACCATGATGATCAGGGTGACCATGAGTAATAAGAATATTTTTAATATCGTCTGGTTTAAAACCTAAATCAGTTATCGACTGTGTTAAAAAATTATAACCTTCATCTGTACCAAGCCCTGTATCAATTAATATCCAGTCATCAAAGGATTTAACAAGATAAACTAGGGTATGATTCAATCCTCGGTCTCTACCTGGTATAGGAACTCGTATTTGTAAAATATCTTCTTTATCTAACATTTGTTTTTATTGTATCAATCAATTTTGCTAAGGTAGGAACTAAACCAGCTGCTAAAACTAATTTTATGGTATCGCCTATCCAAAAGTTACCTACTCCCCATGAATAGACTAACCCGAACCTTGTTGTTTCATTTGATAATATTTGATCAGATGTGATAAATACACCAAGCCATAATAAACCAAAAGTGAATATAACCAATTCACCAATTAACATTATACCTGCCAACCTGAGAGGATTTCTGCCCCATCCTTGTTCAACAAAGTAACCAATAACAGTAGCTGCAACTATAAATCCTATAACATATCCTTTACTTAAAAAACTTCCTGCAAACATTGAAAAAGTTAGAATACCAATATGATTTGCCCATCCTAAAACAGCATAAAGGCTCATAGCAATAAATCCCTTTTTCATACCGAGAACTGCACCAGCCATGAGTACTATAAACGTTTGCCCTGTTATAGGCACTGCAGGGTTTAAATAAACTTTAAACTGAGCTGCTAATCCTGTTGCCGCTACGAATGAAATTATAGCTAAAAAATCTACAACTATATTTATAGATCCCTTATCTCTAGATATAACCATATCAAGTAGTGATAAGTCACTGTGGATTTTAATTTCCCGTCCCCACATTGATAATCTCCCCTTCTTATAATTCTATGCACAAGATACTAGGCTATCCTTTTCTCTTGATAAGTTCAACGTAAATTATCAGAGAAAAAAGTTAATGTTTTATTCCAAGCTGATTCAGCTGCTTCTTTGTTATAAACCGGTAGGTTAGTATCATTAAAAAATGCATGATCGACATTAGGATATATAATTATTTCATTCACGATTCCGTTATCATTCAATGCTTTTTCTAGCTCTGGAACTGTAGAAGTTATACGCTCATCATTTTCTGCATAAATACCCAAAACTGGTGCTTTTAAATTTTGTACAGAATTTAAATCTGGGTTTCCTCCATAATAAATATTACATGCGGAAATATTGCTATTTTCACATGCGCTCTGAATCGACAGTCCCCCGCCAAGACAATAACCAACCACTCCTACTTTTCCAGAAGATTCTTCACTATTTTGTATATAGGCAACACATGCATCTATTTCTTCTCTTGCACGTGCTTGATCCATCGCTTGAGTTAACTTCATTGCCTCATCGGGTTCGGTTGTGACACTACCGTGAAATAAATCAGGCGCTATGGCAATAAATCCTTGTTCAGCAAACCTCTCGGTAATACTTTTTATATGATCGTCAAGACCCCACCATTCTTGTATAACTACAATTCCTGGCGCTTTTGATTCCAAACTAGTAGGTTTGCTTAAATATCCTTCTACAGAGACTCCATTCATATTTGTTTGTACAATTTCTGATTGTATATTACCCATAAAAATTTCTCCTAAATTTAAGTAACAGTATGTATATTACCATGCTAATTCAATTTACTGTCTACATTTAAAGTTATAAAATTTCTTCTATATTTGCATTGACTCTATATCACTTCAAATATAGAATTTCTGTACATTCTATTAAGGAGGTTTACTATGGCTTTTGAAGAAATAACAAAACCATCTGTATCAGAGATGAAAGAAACTCCAAATTTAGTTGATTATCAATCTACACGAAATGATTTTGATTGGTTTCGAGATGGATTCTCAGGATTAGACTGGTTACCAGATGGTGGATTAAATAATGCTTACGAAGCCATTGATAGGCATGTAAAAAATGGAAAAGGAGATTTAAAAGCATTAATTTGGGTGGGTAAAAACGGTGATGAAGAAACCTACACTTATTCTCAATTCAAGAATGAATCAGATAAGTTTGGGCAAGTAATGAAAAATCTTAATATGGAAAGAGGAGATCGGGTATTTATATTTATGGATAGAATACCAGAACTTTACTTTGCTGCTATGGGAATATTAAAAGCTGGGGGAGTGATTGCTCCATTATTCTCTGCTTTTGGCCCAGATCCTGTACGAGATAGAATGGAGGATGCTGGAGCAAGTTTTATAGTAACTACTCCAGAATTGAAAGCAAAAATTGATAATATGCTTCCTGATATCAAAACACTCAAAAAGATTATAGTCATTGATAAATCAAATTCTTCAAACATAGTAACAAACGATAAAACACTTCTTTATCATGATCTAATGAGCAAAGTTAACGCTAGTGATTTTGTATTAGAACAAACAACGCAGTATGACTTTTCTATTATGCATTACACGTCAGGTTCTACAGGTAAGCCAAAAGGGGTACTTCATCGACACCAATCTGTTGTACAACAGTGGTTAACAGGCAAATGGGCTTTGGATTTAAAAGAAGGTGATATCTACTTTTGTACTGCTGATCCAGGATGGGTTACAGGGACATCTTATGGAATGATGGCTCCATGGACAAATTGCGTTACACAAATTATTTATGAGGGTGGATTTGCAGCAACAGCATGGTATGAAATTATACAAAAATATGGAGTAACGGTTTGGTATACAGCTCCTACTGCAATAAGATTACTTATGCGCGCAGGAGAATCTGTAGTTGAAAGATATGATCTTACATCCTTAAGATTCATTGGTTCAGTTGGCGAGCCTTTAAATCCTGAAGCAGTTGTCTGGGGTAATAGAAACTATAAAATGCCTATACATGATAACTGGTGGCAAACTGAAACAGGTGCGATCATGTGTGCCAATTATGCAACAACCAATATTAGACCAGGATCAATGGGTAAACCATTTCCTGGGATCACTATGGGTATCCTTGATGACCAATATAATGAGTTAGGCCCTGGAGAGAGTGGGATTCTTGCTGTAAGACCAGGTTGGCCTTCACAAATGTTTGCATACTGGCAACAAGATGAAATGTATAATTCTAGATTTAAAAAAGGGTGGTACATCACAGGTGATCAGGCATCAATTGATGAAGATGGTTATTTTTGGTTTCAAGGTAGAGCTGATGATGTTATAAATACTGCTGGACACTTAGTTGGTCCATTTGAAGTAGAAAGTGCTTTAATCGAACATGCAGCAGTAGCAGAAGCAGGAGTCATAGGTAAGCCTGATCCGATAGCAATGGAAGTAGTAAAAGCATTTGTTACTCTAAACCCTGATTATCAAGCAACTGACCAATTAAGAAGAGAACTTATTGGATTTGCTCGAGATAAATTATCATCAGGTATTGCACCACGTGAAATAGACTTTATAGACGTCATGCCTAAAACACGATCAGGAAAAATTATGCGGCGTTTGTTAAAAGCTCGCGAATTAGGTTTGCCTGAAGGAGATACTTCTACTTTGGAAAATGATGAATAGGTTTATAAAGCAGCAGCATGGCCATCGCCTCGAGGATCTGAAGCTCCTGCATATACTCCTGTCTCTGGATTTACACATATAAGCTGTACTATACCGTGACTAATACCCTCTTGCCCCCAAGTAATAGTATGGCCTTTATCTTGTAAATTATTTGTAATATCCTCTGACATTCTAGGTTCTACTTGAACTTCAAATGGATCATTAAAAGTAGGTGGGTGGCTTCCAGGCATACTATACCAACGAGGAGCATCAACAGCTTCTTGAGGTCCTAAACCATAATCAATAATTGATGTAATGATTTGTAAATTACCTTGTGGTTGAAAATCAGCACCAGGAGTACCTGAAATAATAAATGGTTTATTATCTTTAAGTACGATATATGCATTAAGAGTATGCATCGGTCGCTTTCCAGGTTCAACAGTATTTGGATGGCCTTCTTCTAATCTAAATCCTTGTTGCCTATTATTAAAAACAATACCAGTTCCTTCAGCAACAAATCCAGAACCAAATCCATTATATAAACTATGTATAAATGATAACGCATTTCCTTCTTTATCAATTACACAAAAGTAACTTGTATCAGTTCCTTCTGCTATAACTGCACCTGGGCCAACTTCAATACTGGCCTTAGAAGCATCAATAGTTGATCTTCTAGAATCAGCAAAATCCTTTGATATAAGAGTATCCAATGGAATATCTTCTATATCTGGATCTGCTAAATATTCGTTCCTATCAGCAAAAACTCGTTTTTTTGCTTCAATCATTAAATGAATCGCTTCTGGGCTTAAATGTCCATAATCTGACATATTAAAACCTTCAATAATATTAAGCATTTCAAGTAAAATCATACCTTGAGAAGGGGGTTTGTTTTCAGCTACAGTATATCCACGGTAATCTGTTGTTATTGGTTCATATACTTCTACTTTATGATTGGAAAGGGATTCTTTATCCATAATCCCTCCAGCTGCCTCAAATTCTTTTACTATTATGTCGGCAATCTCCCCATTATAAAATGCATCAATACCTTTTTCTGCAACAATTTTAAGAGTGTTTGCTAAATCAACATTTTTAAACATTTCACCTTCGCCATATAATGATCCGTCTGATTTTAAAAACACTTTGGCAGATGAAGGAAATTGTGCTAATTTTTCTTTTGCACCTTCAAAAACCCGAGCAGCTCTAGGCGTTATTGGATGACCTTCTTCTGCATATTTAATTGCTGGTTGTAATAAGTCTGCCAAAGACATAGTTCCATAATTTGTATTAAAATATTCATATGCTGCAAGTTCTCCAGGGGGAGACGCAGCAAGCGGTCCTGTTCCTGGCATTGAGGTATATCCTCTAGATGTATAATATTCAGGAGTGGCTTTTTTAGGAGCCATACCCGTAGAAGTTAAACCATGAGTTTTGCCAGTTTTAGCATCATAATAAATCGCAAAAACTTCTCCACCGAATCCACACATACCTGGGACAGTAATGGCTTCCACAGCAGCTGTTGCTAATGCTGCATCAAATGCATTGCCGCCATCGGCTAAAACTTTAATTCCTGCCGATGCTGCCAAGGGTGATGTGGAGCATACAATTCCATTATTTGAATAAACAGTAGGTCTTGATGCATAAGGGATGTTCATAATGCCTCCGAATATCTATTTTAAACAGCTTTTTAGACGAATTGAGTTGGTACATTGTATTTACCACAACTAAGCAATGTCAATGGACTTGTGTATCAATTAAACTTAATTTATATTTGTTAGCTAAACTCCCACAGATTTAAATTTCTTTTTGGAGGCATAAATTGAATTATGACAATATTAAATTTGAATATTCAAATAAAATTGCAATAATTACACTAAACAGACCTGAGTCCCTAAATGCAATGAATTCAGATATGCGAATTGAAATAGTTAATGCTATGACAGAAGTCGAAAATAATGATGATATATGTGCAGTTGTTTTCACAGGAGAAGGAAGAGCTTTTTCTGCAGGGGGAGATATTAAAGAACAGGTAAAAGTTGCAGCAATGACCGATGCTGAAAGAACTATTCATAGAGAAAAAATCAATAAAGCTAGCAACTTTAGTTGGATTATAGCCAATAGTAAAAAACCTACTATTGGAGCTATTAATGGAATAGCATTTGGTGGAGCCGCGTTACTTTCTTCTACATTTGATATGCGTATTGGGTCTGATAAAACAAGTTTTAGATACCTTGCTGCTACATATGGACAGGCAAATTCTACATGGAGTCTTCCTATGGTGGTGGGTATGGCTAAGGCAAAGGAACTCATGTTTACTGGAAGAGAAGTAAAAGCAGAAGAAGCATTTCAAATTGGTTTATTAAATCATTTAGTAAAAGCAGAAGAAGTAATGCCTAAGGCAATAGAATTAGCTGAGTTAATTGCATCTGGCCACCCTGGCATGATTCAAGGAATAAAAACATTGCTTCATGAAGGAACAAAAATAGGATACGAAGATAGATTACACCTAGAAAGAGATGCTGTTGGAAGCTGGATGAAACCTGTAGATCCAAGAGATGGTTTTGTAGATTTTCTTACTACAAGAAAATCAAAATAAATTTGGAGGGATATATGACTAATGAAAAGAAAGGGCCATTAAAAGGGGTCAAAGTAATTGATTTTACTCATGTATTAGCAGGACCATTCGGGTCAATGATTTTATCTGATTTAGGTGCTGAAGTTGTTAATATCGCCAAGGTAGATGCTAAAGATGATAATCGAGGTAGTGGTCCTTTTGTTAATGGTCTAAGTACTTATCGATATTCACTTGAGCGAGGGAAAAAATCAATTCAGGTGGATTTAAAATCCCCTGAGGGAATAAGAATTGTTAAAGAATTGATTGATAAAGCTGATGTAGTAACCGAAAACTTTTCACCAGGTACGATGGCAAAATTAGGTCTCAGTTATGAAGACCTGAGCAACACTAACCCTAGACTCATTTTTGCTTCATGTTCAGGTTTTGGCCAAACTGGCCCATACTCTTCTAAAGGGGCTCTCGATGTTATAGCTCAAGGATTTAGTGGATTTATGAGTATAACAGGAGAAGCAAATGGAGGCCCAATGAGGGCAGGGTCTTCCATTGGTGATACTCTTGGTGGTACTTATATGGCCATGGGAATAATGTCAGCTCTCTATGAAAGAGAGCATAGTGGAAAGGGTCAACAAATCGATATTAGTATGGTGGAAAGTGTTATCTATAATTTAGAAAATGCAATCATACGTTATTCTGCTACAGGTCAAGTTCCTCAAAGAGTTGGTGCAAGACACCCTTTAACTACTCCTTTTCAAGCTTTTGAAACCAGTGATGGATGGATTGTGATTGCTGGGGTTAGAGATTGGGAAGCTTTTTGCGTTGTTCTAGGTTTAGAAGATTTAGCAACAGATGATAGATTCGACACTAATCCCAAACGTACTGAAAACCATAGTATATTAGAACCAATATTAACTAAAATCATTAAACAACAAAATAGTCAATATTGGTTTGATTTACTAGAGGGGATAGCTTTAACTGGACCTATTAATAATATAGAACAAATGATTAATGATCCCCATATAAAAGCAAGAAATACAATAGTCACGCTGCCAGTTCCCGGTGAAAATGAAAAAGAAGTTATGGTTTCTAATACACCTATCAGAATGTCGAGAACTCCTGCTGATATCCATGAAAGGGCATTTGTCGTAGGAGAACATACCCGGGAAGTATTACAAGAATGGCTTGGGCTTAATGAAAAAACTACTATTGAAATGGAAGAAAAAGGGATTATAAAAAGTTCTGATAACCAATTTATTTAACTAGGAGGATAATAATGGGAGGACCACTAGAAGGCGTAAGAGTCCTTGATTTAGGGAGATATCAAGCAGGACCACGGTGTGGATTAATGCTTTACAGACTTGGAGCTGACGTTATAAAAATAGAACCCCCACAAGGAGAAGAAAGTCGTACTAATGGACAACACTACTGGGTTCAATACAACAGCGGAAAACGTAGCCTTGGGCTGAATCTATATTCAAAAGAAGGAAAAAATATTCTCTCAGAACTAGTCAAAACCGCTGACATTTTTATACAAAATTTCAGACCAGGTGTAATCAGTACAATAGGATTTTCATACGAAAAACTAAAAGAACTAAACCCCAAAATAGTCATGGTCAATGTCTCAGCTTACGGCCAATTTGGACCATACAAAGACCGTGTAGGATTTGATCCTATTGGTCAAGCGATAAGTGGATTAATGACAACGCAAGGAACGGAAGGAATGGATCCATTTAAATGTTCTTTCCCCCTAATTGATCGAATAACAGCACTACATGCAACAATTGGCGCCTTATCAGCTTTGTGGGAATCACGTGTTTCTGGAGAAGGGCAAAGCTTAGATGTATGTCTTGCAGATACCGGCTATACAACTGCCGAAATACCAATTTCTACCTACTTAAAAACAGGTGCTGCTCCTCGAAGAACAGGAAATGGAAACACCTTTACTAATACTTACCAATGTAAAGATGGTTGGGTTTACCTTATTTCTACTGGACCAAGAATGTGGAAAAGAGCGGCCGAAGTAGTTGGAAAAAAAGAATGGATTGATGATGAAAAATATGCAACTCGTCAAGGCAGAACAGAAAATGCTGTAGAAATTGAAAAATATTTATCACAATGGTTTTCTGAAAAAACCCGTGATGAAGTTATAAACCTCTTTTCACAGCACGGAGTTCCAATACAAAAAATTAATACTATTGCTGAAGCTGCTCATGATCCTCATATGAGAGAACGCAACATTATTGAAGAAATTGATGATTATATAACAGATGCTCCAAATGTGAGCCGTATTAATGCAATCGGAGATATTTTTCATTTCAGTAGAAGTGGCTATCAAATAGGCCATGCCCCAACTCCAGGAGAACATTCTAGAGAAGTATTATCAGAAATTCTAAATCTTTCAGAGGAAGAACTTGATGCTCTCCATGCTGAAGAAGTTATTTGATGCCTTCATGGAACGTAATAAAAAACCATTTAATTAATTCAGATGACAAAATGGAATTACTCATAAAACAATATGGTATATCCACATTTGCTAAACAATTAAATAACACGGTAAATCATTTTGATAATTTAATTAGTTCAATTGTGTCTCAACAATTGTCTACAAAAGTAGCGAGTACCATAAAAGAACGTCTGTACAAATTTGGGAATATTACTGAATTTGATCCCATATTCCTTATTAATACATCAACAGAAGATTTAAGAAGCTGTGGCTTATCATATGCAAAATGTAGAAGTATGAAAGAAATATCTGAAGTTCTCATTCAAGAACCAAATTACCTCAGCTCTCTTAATGATAAGTCAAATGAATTTATTATTGAAAAACTTATAAAATTACGAGGAATTGGTATTTGGACAGCAGAAATGTTTCAAATGTTTTCATTACGAAGATTGGATATATTTTCTCCTAGAGATGCCGGGTTGATCAAAGGGATTAGGATTGTATATTTCAATAAAGAAAATCCAAAATCAGATGAGATAGAAAAAATTACTTCCAAATGGAAGCCATACCGTTCAATTGGTTCATGGTACATGTGGCAAGTAGCAAACAATGAACCCTCTATAAATAAAAAATAGACTTGCTTTTTAAATACAAATCCTATACGATTTTCTCCTAATGATCCGCAGTAGCTCAGTGGTAGAGCGGTCGGCTGTTAACCGATTGGTCGTAGGTTCGAGTCCTACCTGCGGAGCCAATACTTACTCTCGAAAATTAAATGAATTATTATAAAAAATTATTTCTTCTCATACCCCTAGTTCTTATTTACGCAGGATGCTTGCAATCTAATGAGAAAGAATCTAATCAAAATATTTCAAAAGAATTGATAACACCTACACCATTTACTTACGAAGAACCTAAATTCAAACCATCTATACCTCCATTAGAAAAACAAACCATTCAAAAATTAAAAGTAGCGTTTTTAGCAGATCAAGGAATTAATAAAAATGCGAAAAGAGTCCTCCAGCTTATTAAAGATGAAAATACTGACATGGTTATACATGCAGGAGATTTTGGTTATGGAGGTGTCCTCAGAGAGAGCTCCATAGGAACTGCTCTTGATTGGGATTCACAAATTAGTGAAATTTTAGGATCTAACTTTCCATACTTTGGAACAATTGGAAATCATGATGAAGGAAACTGGTCAACATATCAGAAATTACTTCAAGACAGAGTAGATCATAATATTGAAGCTACTTGTATAGGTAATCTTGGTATTACGTCATCGTGTGAATATAAGGGTTTATTTTTTGTTTTATCTGGAGTAGGTGAATTAGGAAATAATCATGATACCTATATTAAAAATGAACTACAAAAAAATAATTCAATATGGCAAATATGTACTTGGCATAAGAATCAACGAGCACTGCAAATAGGAGGGAAAAAGGATGCAATTGGTTGGGAGGCTTATGAAGAATGTCGAAAAGGAGGAGCAATAATTGCAACTGGGCATGAACATACATACTCTCGAACAAAAACTCTTGTTAGTACTGAAAAACAGACTGTTCATACTGAATGGTCTGAACCGAATTTGATTCGAGTAGCAAAAGAAACAGAAAATCAAAATGGATCAACATTTGTTTTTGTTTCAGGAATTGCAGGGCAAAGTATACAAGATCAAGAGAGATGTAAACCTATTACTTATCCGTATGGTTGTAATAATGAATGGGCAAAAATTTACACATCAGATCAAAATGCCTCACCAGGTGCTTTATTTATAACATTTCATATTGATGATGACCCAACTAAAGCTTATGGTTACTTCAAAAATATTCATAATGAAATAATCGATGAATTTATTATTTACAGTTTTAATGAATAAGTTGATTCTAATACTTTTCGAAAAAATCTCGTATTTTTTGTGTATCGCTGGTTTGCAATAAACTCAACATAAGTAATATTCGAGCTTTTTGAGGTGATAAATTATCACAAGTAATAAAGCCTTCATCTTTTATTTTTTTTGTAAGTACGATCCGACCCATAGTCGACCGAGACGCCAAAACAACTGGAATGCCATCTTTAACTAATTCAAGAGCAGAATCTTTCATTATAGTTGGTAATGTGCCTGAACCAAAACCAGCAAGTATTAATCCTTGAGATGCATTTTTTTTCACTGCATCAATCAATAAACCGTCACCGCCGGAATAGGCAACGACAATATCAACCCTTGGTAATTGATCTAGACTTTGTGTACTGAATTCACTTTCAAATGTGTGTATTTTTGTAGAATTACGATAAAAAATTACTTGTCCATCGGAATCTACGAAACCTAAAAACCCAAGATCATTCGATTGGAAAGTATCTACACGTAGGGTATTCATTTTAATCATTTCCCTAGCAGAATGGATTTGATTATTTAATACACCCATTACACCCATATTTTTAGCATTTTTACTAGATGCTATACGTATTGCATCAAATAAATTAATATCTGCATCTGTACTGATTGATGATGGAGGCCTCATAGCTCCAGTTAAGACAACAGGTTTATTAGAGTTGATTGTAAGATGTAAAAAATAAGCTGTTTCTTCTAAAGTTGCTGTACCATGGGTTATAACAATACCGTCAATATCGTCTTTCAAAAGCGTATTTGCACGTTCACCAATCACCAACCAATCTTTTGGCGTTATATTAGTGCTACCCGTGGCTAATAAATTTTCAAACGATATATCAGCAAAACTTTTTACCTCAGGAATACGTTCTAAAAGTTGTTCTATCGTATATCGATTACCTGTATCAGAGTATTGTGTATAGTCAAGGCGGTTAAAACCAATCCCAGATATTGTTCCACCTGTTGCTATAATGTGTATTTTAGGCAATTGTTGTTTCATAACCTCTACCGATATTGTATCTTGAATTTATTCTACACTTTTCTTTATAAAACTTATATAAAAAATTGACAGCTAGATTTTACTAACGTTTAATATTAATAAATAATAATTGGAGTAAATTATGTATAATCTAGCATTATTTTTACATGTAATATCAGCCCTCGGTATTGGATATGTGGTTCTTTATGGCATAGTTAATTCAAAAATTGAATTACCTTCAAGCCAATTTAGACTCAACTTAACACTACTTCCCGTAGTTAGTCTTCTATCCCTTCTTACTGGAATATGGATCATACAAGTGGCCAAATATAGCCATGGAGCTTTATGGGTTTCTATCTCATATTCTTTATGGATAGCGCTCATAATAATTAATGAGGTTTTACTTCGCCGAAAGTATAAAAAAGCAATAAATGCTAATCAGACTGTTCTTCATGTCTCTACGGAATATTATTTACTGACAGCAATAGCAGTAATACTCGTAGGTTTAATGATTTATAAACCTGTATAACAACTAAATCAAATGATAGAAGCATACTTATCTCTCTTTGGGTTTATGGTCTTGATGGTTGGAACTCCTGGTCCTGCAAATTTACTTGCAATGCTTGGTGGTTCACAAATAGGATTTAGATCGTGTACTGGATTTCTACTTGGTCTTGCGGTAGGTAAAATACCTCTCAATATTCTTATTGGATTTGGATTTGGAGTAGTCCTTTCTGACAATCCAACACTATTTCAAACATTCAAATATATAAGTGCTGGTTATATGATCTATCTTGCAGCTCGATCTTGGAACACAAAACCAGTTCAAATAGAAAGTATTCAACAAGCACACCAATTTCATTTCAAACAAGGAGTCATCGTCCATCCACTGAACCCAAAAGCATGGGTTATGTCAGCTCTTGCTTGGAGTAATTTTGCACCTGCAATAGGCTCATTTCCTATTCAATTAGTAAGTGTTGTTTTCGGTTTTGCAACATGCCAATTGATTCTGACAAGTTTTTGGTGCTGGGGAGGCAGTATACTTGGCAGTACGTTACCTAATAACCAAAAACTCATAAGAAGTATGATTATTCTAACTGTCTTAGTTGTATTATGGGCAATTCTTTCTTGATATGTTATTTAAACCCTATCCATCTATCTCAGAAAAAACTCTTTGAGCAATTCGGAAACATTCAACGCCAACAGGCATACCGCAATAAATTGAAACATGATGTAATATGGATTGGATTTCTTCTCTTGTTACTCCATTATTTAATGCCCCACGAAGATGTAATTCCCACTCGGTCATTCTGTTTAATGCAGCAATCATTGCTAAGTTAAGCATTGATCTTGTTTTTTGATTTAATGTTTCATCACCCCATCCAAATCCCCAGGCAAATTCCGTTACTAATTCTTGAAATGGTCTATTAAAATCAGTAGCTTGTGCAAGAGATCGTTCAACATATTCTGCACCTAATACTGATTTCCTCTTTGCTAACCCTTTTTCAAAAAGTTCTTTATCCATATCTCTCCTTTCTTTGAAATAAGAAAATGCCCAGAATCTTCTGGGCATTTCTCTAAAAACTATTTAGTTATTAAATTACTCTTCTCGTAAACATGTAAAAACGCCTGTTACTACTATGGTGATCATCATCGATATCCAAACAAAAAACATAGCATCACCATCGTATCCAATGACCGATGTACCAACTGTACCAAGAAGACCTGTAATAATTAATAGTATTGGTACAATTATATTCCAATTTTTTTGGATAATCATACCAAGACCAATTAATACAAATCCTAAAAATCCAGTTATAGTACCAATTGTTCCCACACCTTGTGAAGCAACAAATAGTGTTGCACCTATAGACACACCAGCTGGTCCAGCTACATTTGGATCTCCTGCAGCAGCAGCGGCTGCCATACCAGTTGCAGCAGAATCAGCTGAAGCTGCCCATAAACTATTTTCTATTAAAAATGCAGCAAACAAACCTATAATCAAGAAAAATCCAATATTAGCTAAACCTGCTCCACTACCTCCTGCCATAGTACCACGTACATAGCTAAAACCTGAAAACATAATTCCCATACATATCGAAACTATGACCATTCCTATGCCAACATTTGATGAATTTTCACCCAATGACATAGTAAATGCCAGTATATCGGATGCATCCGCATTGACTCCTCTGAGCAGTATCAAAAATGTTGCCATCACTAAGATTGGACCAAGTACCATCGAATATGCCGCTATATTCTTTTCTGAACCCATACACACCTCCTAGATATATACCTAACTGGGTGCGATTCTATAAGAAAACTTTATAAAAAGCAAAAAATAGATTATTTATGAATTGAATTAATCATAAACCTTTACTAGTATTCACGATAAAGTAAGGAATTATAATAATGTCTGAAGAGCCACCAAGTTTAAATAATAAAGTTCCCAATAACCCTTATTATAAACCAGAGCTTAATTATGCAGATTTCACTAAAACTCTCTCTTTGAAAAATCTATTCATCGATGCTGGAATTGTTACTCATTTAGGAGCATACGTATTATCATTTGTGGCATTAGTGATATCTTTTGTGGCATTGACATTAGTGATATCTTTTGCATTAGTTACTGGTCTTATTTCAGGCTGGAATGATAAAGAAACGGGTGAATTCACTTTCTTTGGAATAATATTTATTATAATGATTATTATCACAATACTGTACCCATTATATGGAATATCATCTCAATATTTATTTTATTCTAAACCTAATATTCCAAAAGGCGAAAGAATTTTTCTAGCAATAGTAATGATACCTGTAGTCTACAGTACGATATCCATTATTGCTGGAATAAGTATAGGAATTACGGCAGTTGTACCATTTTTTGCTCTTGTGTTATTTCCGTTACTTACTGCATTTTTTACTGGTCCATTACATTTATTTTTTTATTTGAAGTTAAATAAGAAAAAATATAGAACAATGATGCAAACACCTATAGTAAGGTATTCTGAAACTCCGTCAGCAGATATCAATCCGGAAATTTTAACAATACAACAAGAAGTGGAAAATCTAAGAAATGAAATCGCTAATCAACAACCAGTTGAAAACTTAGTAAATCAAGAAATTAAAAAAATGGAAGAAGAAATTGCCTCCTTAAAAGCACAAATCATATCTAATTCTCTAGAAAATTCTCTCAAAGAACCTCATTTACAAAAAAATATATGGACTCCTGAACAGATAATACCAGAACATGGAAGATTTGAAGGAACATATTTAAAAGGAGGGCCTTATATTATAGCTTTTGTTTTAGCAAGTCTTATCCTTACTGCTACAATGGGAGGTATTATTTATGGAGTATTTTCTATATACGACAAAAGTGATGATGGGTCATCAATCACAAAAAAATATGCTGATGAAATATTAGATTGCAATAGAACACTTGTTATTTGTCAATAATAATTAAAGGAGTATTATGAAAATTACAAATGTAAAAATGGATATGTTCTACTGGAAATCGGAACCATGGAAAGTTGGACTTAATTTCCAACCTTTTGGTGGGACTCAAAAACTTGGAGTTGTCACAGTCGAAACAGATGAAGGCATAAGTGGAAACGCTTTTTTAGGTAGTTCAAGAATGGGCGCTGATCATTTTGCTCTTGGTTTAATTGAATTTATTAAACCAAAACTAATTGGAAGAAATCCTCAGGATATAGGGGCTATCTGGCAAGATCTTTGGAAATCTAATCGTTCTGTTTCAACTTATATTATTGGTGCTATTGATATTTGCCTTTGGGATATTAGTGGAAAAATAGCAGGTCAACCAATACATAGACTTCTTGGTACATGTAAAGAAGTAGTACCTGTATATTCAAGTACAGGCTTCTGGGAAACTAAAGAAGAATATGCTGAAGAAGCTGTAAAATTTAAAGAAATGGGATGGAGTGCTCATAAAATTCATCCCCATGGAATTGCAGCTAATGATATCGAAATATCCCAAGCAGTACGTAAGGCTGTTGGTGATGATATGAAACTTATGCTTGATTCAACATGGGCATATAATTACGAAGATGCTGTAAGAGTTGGACGTGCAATAGAGGAGTTAGACTATTATTGGTATGAAGACCCTCTCGCTGAAGAAGATATCTATAACTATATAAAACTTCATCAAAAGCTTGATATCCCTATTTTATCCACAGAATATGCACCTGGGCGCTTTTATGGTATGACCCAGTGGATAACTCAATATGCGACAGACATATTACGAGGTGACGTTGCAATAACAGGAGGTATTACACCATTAATTCGATTATGCCATCTTGCAGAAGGTTTTAAAATGAAATGCGAAATTCATCATGGAGGAAACTCATTGAACAATGTTGCAAATCTGCATGTAACGATGGCTGTGCCAAATTGTGAGTTTTTTGAATTTTTTCCATCAACTGGAAGTAATATGTTTGGGCTTGTAGAAGATATTCAATTTGATGGTGGAGTAGTACATGCACCTACAAAACCGGGACTTGGATATGATATAGATTGGGACCTATTGCAAAAAGAATATGCTGGCACAGCAGAATAAAGGGGATTAACCATGCCAAGTGATATACCTCAATCAATTGTTGGAGAAGAACTTCCTAAAGGTGTCTTTACATCAACAGTAGTAGTTGATTGTGAACACATAGAAAAAATGCTTCACAAAGCTACAAGAAATCAATTTACTTTTTATTCGGACGAACCTGAAAGGCTAGGTGGAGATGCAACTCATCCTGCTCCATTAGCATACATTGTTGCAGGGATAGGCTTTTGACTACTTACTCAACTGAAGCGGTACGCTTCAATGAAAAAAGTAGGTATATCTTCTGCTAAAGTACATGTCGAACTAGATTATTACCTTAAGGGTTCTGTCAAAAGAGGAACTGTAGAAAATAAAGTCACAGAAGTAAGAAGTGATTTTGAAGTAGAATCTAAAGAACCGGATAATGAGGTATTAGAAATTATTAAAATTACAAAACAAGGTTGTTTTGCTGAAAATTTAGTTAAAAATGCAGTCCCTTTAAAAAGTTCTTGCATCCTCAATGGTAAACAAATAGACGTAAGCTAAGCTTGACAGTAATATAACCCTCAAGTTTAATTAAACAGGTTCGTTAAATCTATTTGGTATCATAATATAAAAAATGACAAAATATTTAAATAAAGTTGGTGTGATAATTCTCATGCTAACCATATCCCTAATTACTGCTTGTGGTGACGATACTCCTAATGAAATTCCCAATGTTCAAGCAACAATTGATGCAGCCATCGAATTAGGCATCGAAAAAATCCCTACTCCTACCCCTTTACCTACTCCCATTCCTACCCCTTTACCTACTCCCACTCCTACTCCCTTACCTACTCCCACTCCTACTCCCTTACCTAATCCCACTCCTACCCCCTTACCTACTCCC
>Ga0209402_10002540_pt1 | contig 18027 bp, 16 predicted proteins | sample ArcticOcean_MG_C_3_FD_187437 | JGI IMG/M metagenome (GOLD analysis project Ga0209402, IMG submission 187437) | Marine microbial communities from western Arctic Ocean - ArcticOcean_MG_CB8_126 (SPAdes) (version 2) | ecosystem: Environmental > Aquatic > Marine > Oceanic | place: Arctic Ocean... | reverse complement strand
CACTCATCGCCGCCATGAGAAAACTACTCACCATCCTCAACACCATGCTTCGAAATGGAACCGAATGGAAAAACCAACAGCAAAACACTTGAACTTCAAGACAGTCGCTACTTGCTGACGGCTTGACACACCCTACGGGCCTTTTTCTGAGGGTCTCGTGTGCTCGGTCCATCGGGACTAAAAATTTCCCCATCTGATGCACAGGTCACACAGGGGATGAAAAGATGTCAGGAACCATTGTTCCGCTTCCCCGGTTGACACCTTTTCTTCTCCAATCTCGGCGGCGCATCGTTCTGGGGCCGCCGCTGCGCTTCGACCCCAGCCACCCGTCGTTTCCATAACCAAATCACGCACGAATCAACTCGAACACCGGATCGGCGTCGGTGAGAATCTTGTTCGGGCGGTTCTGTGCGTCAATGAGCATGGCGTGCGGGTCGATGCCGAGTTGGTGGTAGATTGTGGCGATGACCTCGTGGACGTGGACCGGGCGGGTTCCCGATTTGCCGCCCCCTTTGTCAGAACTGCCCAGCAGTTGGCCGCGGGTCAGTCCGCCGCCGGCCATTAGAATCGAATAGACGTCGGGCCAATGGTCGCGGCCGCTTTGGCGTTTGTTAATAATCGGCGTGCGGCCCATCTCGCCCATCAGCACAACCAACGTGTCATCCAGTCGCCCGCGCTCGTCCAGATCGGTCAGCAAGGCGGAGACGGCTTGATCCATCGGCGGCAGCAGCGTTTTTTTCAGCCGGCCGAAATTGTCGCGGTGCGTGTCCCAAGAGTTGTTCTTCGAGTAGTTGACCAACACGTAACTCACACCCGCTTCGACCAGCCGCCGGGCTAACAGCGTCCCCTGCCCCATCGCGCTGTTGCCGTACTGCTGGCGGATTTCGGGCGACTCCCGATTGATGTCGAACGCCTGCCGTCCGCGCTGACCGAGCAGCAAGTCGAATGCATCGTCCTGATAGCCGGCCACCGTTTGCACGCCGGCCGTTTGCTCGCGCGACCGTTTGAGATGATCGAGCGAATCCAACAACGACTTGCGATTCTCCAGCCGCTCCAATCCGATGTCTTTCGGCAGCGTGATCCCCACCGGCAGCGTGAACGGTCCATTGGCTTTAGCGGGAACGGCACCGGAATCGAATGCTTCGTAGGGAGTTCCCAGCCACGAGGCTCCGCTGAAGTTCGTCCGTCCGCCCAACTGCGAACGATTGGGGACGGCGATGAAGCGCGGCAGACCGGGCGCGTCGTTGTTCTGCAATTCGTGGGCGACTATCGATCCGACCGACGGAATCTTGTTGACGCGCTCGCCGTTGACGCCGGCACGGGGATTGTCCCAGCCGGTCAGAATCCAATGCAAACCGGGGCTGTGATTTCGTGCGGCGCTGTGCACCGAGCGAATCACATTAAAACGGTGCGCCTGCGCGGCCACCCATTGCAATGCCCGCCATTGCCTCGTCGGTGAAGTGCGTGATGCGCTGCGGCTTGGGGCCACCGGGGGCATACTGATAAACTTCCGGCGGATGCTGAAATGTCTGCCGGATGTAGTAGACCGAACCGTCATCCGCTACGTGCGGTGAACCAATCGATCCACCGTCGGCCAATTGCGTCGGCACACTTTCTTCAAGCGCGAGTTCGTACAAGTGAGTGCGAGCCGCGCGCTCGGCGACAAACATGAGGATGCCGTCGGCCGAGAATTCCCATTGCGCGGGCGATTGCTCCCACTCGTCGCACCACGCTTCGTGTTTGCCGCTCGCGCGGTCATAGCGGTACAGCCGCGTGCGGTCGGCGTAGAAGTAACGATCTTCGGTGCGGCCATAAACAATCGCATCACCATCGGGAGAATAACGCGGCCGAAATGTTCCGGCGGGTGCATCCGCTGTGAGACACTCCGGTTCGCCGCCATCGAGACTCACACGAAAGATCCGCGATTCGATCTCGTTGCGATCTTCGTTCATTACGATGGCGGAATAAACGATCTCACCGCCATCGGGCGCGATGTCGAACTGACCGGTCGGCGACATAAAATCGAGCCACGCGGTCGAATTGGGCGTGAGATCGCGGCAAAAATTTGTGGCCAGATCGAAATAAAAACAGTGCGGCACCTCATCGCCGGTCAGCCATTGATCCCAGAAGCGGAACAGCCGTTTTTCTGTGGCATGAACGTTGACCGGGTCTTCCTCACGTCGTGCAAGTTCGGTCTGTGTTGCTTCAACGGTCGCATGTCCGGCAATCAGTTTCGCAACGAATACCAATCCCGAGCCGTCCGGCAACCAGCGGACATCGAGCACACCCAACGGCATTTCGGTCAGCGGTTGCGGCTCTCCTCCATCCAACGGCAACAGGTGCAACTGCGGTTTCGCCTTCTCGTCGTCTTGCGGTTTGAGTGTGTACGCCAACCGCGTGCCATCGGGTGAGAACGCAGGAACGGCGGCCGATGCCTGTTCGCCGCTCATCGGATGGCAGTCGGAACCATCAGCATCCAGCAGCCAGCAGCCACAATCGCGTCAACTGTTTTCGCTTCTTCCCCAGCCATGTGGTGACCGGCACGACAAGACGGTCACCACCCGGCGCGGACCGAACAGCTCCCACACGCGGAATTTGCCACAGGTCCTCGGCCGTGAAACTCCGCTCACCGGGAATCTCCGCATGCACAAGTTTTCCCGGCCGATTGCTGTTGCTCATCGCACTTGCTTTCCATCAGGAACCACAGTGTCTGGGAGGGCGAAGGTCCTGCTGAGTCGCATACGCCCAACGCCGAAAACATCCAGCATCAACCGCACGCAATCCATCATCTCCGTGTTCGCGTTGAACCGCGTTGTTGCTCCAACTGCTTGGACAGGTGGGCAACGATTTCCGGAAGTTGCAAAAACAGATTCTTCTGTTCGCCGGGATCGCTTTTCAGGTTGTACAATTGGCCGGTCGCTTCGCCGGCGGCCGGCTTCACGCGTTTGGGTTTGGTGAGAAAACCGCCGCTGCCAATCCAGGGAATGTACTTCCAATCCCCCTGTCGAATCGCCAGATCGTTCGGCCCCAGACTTTGCAGCACGATGGAATCTCGAACGGGTTTGTCGCGGTGTTTGCCCAACATCACCGGCAACAGGCTGACGCTGTCGACACCAGCATCGGTTGGTAGTTTCTCGCCGACGACGGCGGCACAGGTGGCGAGGACATCGACCAACCCCGCGATTTCATCGGTCGTACTCCCCCTCGCAACTTTGCCGGGCCAGCGCGCAATCAACGGCATGCGGATGCCACCTTCCCAAATGTCGCCCTTCCGCCCGCGCAATCCGCCGGATGAATCGTGTCCGAAATGCTTGACGTCCGGATCGAACCACAGCGGCCCGTTGTCGCTGGAAAACACGACGAGCGTGTTTTTGTCGTACTGCAATTCCTTCAGCGTTAACAACAACCGGCCGACGACGTCATCGACGTGAACGACAAAATCGCCCATCGTGCCCGCCTTGCTTTTGCCGGCGAACTGTTTGCCCGGCAGCCACGGCCCATGCGGAGCAGTGAGCGCACAGTAAAGAAAGAACGGTTTCTTCGCGGCGCGGCGATGATGATCTTCGAGGAATGACATCGCTTCCCCGGCGTAGCGTTCGAGAACCTCTTCGTGCTTGAAGTTCGGCGCCACTTTCCCGGCACGCCAGAAGCGACCCTGATAGACAATCGACAGCCCCTCTTCGTGACTTTCGGCGATGGGGATTGTCGCTGGCTGCACGGCACGGCGATCGCGAATGTAGAAATAGGGCGGCTGATCGAGCGATCCGTGTTGGCCGAAAAAGTGATCGAACCCCCGGTCCATTGGCCCGCCGGTTAACGGTTTCGTTTGATCCTTCACACCGCCGTTGAAACCGCAATGCCACTTGCCGACGCAGGCGGTTTCGTAACCACGGCTTTTCAGCAGCGACGCCACGGTCGCGCGTCCTTTTTCGATCGTCGGACGCGCTCCCCATCGAAGCGGAGCGCCGCGAAACGGGTAACGGCCGGTCATCAACGAATACCGCGAAGGCACACAAACCGCCGCTGCTGAGTAAGCATTGGTAAACCGCATGCCCGCTTTCGCCAGCGCGTCGATGTGCGGCGTAGGGATTTTCGAGTGCGGGTTGTAGCAAGCCAGATCGCCGTACCCCAAATCGTCGGCAAGAATGACAACAATGTTGGGCGTCTCGGCCGCCGATGTTGTCAACGAAATGGAGAGTGCAAAAAGAGTAATGCCGCAGCGAAGAGTCAAATCACGAAGCATGTCGATCACCGGACCTCTGTTATCGAGAAACACGGATGTCAGCCAGTAGTCATAGCCGTGCATGCTACCACGAGACGATCAGCAATTCAGGTCCGGCGCAATTGGGAAGTGAGATTTCGGTTGGGTGAGGCGGGTAGCGATTGCATTCGTTATGCTGTTGGTATCTCGTGTACAATCTGTCGGTGTGTCAGGTCGTCATTCAAATTGATCGAATCTTATGGAGAGGTTTCTTGGGAGCAACAGAGGGAAAACGCGACGCCATTCGGCTCGATCAGTTTCTGAAACTGCGCGGCGTTGCCGGCTCTGGTGGGCAGGCGAAGTTGTTGATTCAGGATGGGCAAGTGACCGTCAACGGTGAAGTCGAGACACGTCGCGGGCGAAAACTGCAGCCGGGCGATGTCGTTGTCGCGTTGGGGGAAGAACTCGCCGTTGATTCTGCCTGAGAATAGCGGGCGTTACGCTTCGCGCCAGTCGCGTATCGCGTCGGCATCGCGCGTGGCGTCGGCAATGCGTTGGGCTTTCAATTGCTGAAGCTTTTCCGGCGGAGCCAACGCCAACATTTGCTGCACGGTGAGCGGTGGTTGTGTGAGATGGCAGTCGGCGTCGATCACTTCGGCCAGATAGACCGTGCGATCGCCGGTTGGCATGTGATTTTCTACGCGGCAGTCGAGCCAACCGACCGCATCGGTCAGAATCGGGCTGCCGCTGCTTCCGCTGCGGAGTGGCAGGCCGTGAAACTTATCGACATCGCGTCCCGATTCGAGACCGAACCGCCAGACCCAATCCAATTGTGTTTCATCGAGCAGATGCAGTGCGAACACGCCGCTCGCCTCGATACATTCCCACGTGTGATGCTGGCAGGCAATGGCAACCAGCACGCGCGGTATCTCCGGAACGATTGAGGCCTGCACGACCGTGGTGGCAATTAACCCGTCGCGGCGTTCGCCATCAGCCGCCGTCACAACCCACAACTCATTGTCGGTCGCACGAAATAGCTGTTCGGTCGCATCAATGGGCATGACGAGTCATCGCGTCCGTTTCGACAGGCTGACCAGCATTGCCTTCTGGTATTCTCGAAAGTCGACGTGGCGGGTGCTTCGATCTTTGAGCAACTTTTCCCAGCGACCAATATACTCGCGATCCTTCTTGTCGAGTTGCCAATGGATCTCGTGTTCTGCCTTGAATTGCAAGGGGTTGTCACCCGCGATTGTCAGCCGGACTTCTGTCGGAATCACATCGTGTTCGAGCAATGCTTCGTTCAACTCCAACCGTGAGGCGGGATACAGTGTCAGCGGATGCAGTACGTAGTTCAGCCGACACGTCCAATCGGCGTAGTGGAGATATGCCGTTAGTGCTTGCGGCGCCTTGGCCTTGGAACACCTTGCCTCATACCGGACAAAGGGACTGTTGAGCGTCAGCGCTTTTCCATCCGTTGCATACTTCGTGTCGAAGTCGGGAGCCAGCTGAAAGTTGAGTGCTTTGGCGACTTTCAGCGGCGGTCCGCCTTTGGAGTTCGGCACGGCGACGAAACTTTCTATCGCTTTTTGGGCGATGTTCAGCTTGCCAAGCAACTCGTCGAATTTGACCTGAGTTGTCATCCTTCGCGTTGTACTCAAAATGGTGAACCGTTTGCGGCCCGGCTCGAAGATCGTGACTTCGCCAACCGAATCAATGTAGTCGTAAACTTTGCCTGCGTGGAACAGCGTCAGCGAGCGAGCAATCACTGCATTCTGTTTGGCATCACCCGCGGTTTCCGGCGTTCCGCCCATTTCCTGCGATACACGTGTGTAAATGCGAAATTCCTGGGCCGCAAGTACTGGCCCGAAAATCGCCTGTGCCGCGACCACCAGGAGAAAGGCGACGGTGAAACGAAGAACGGTCACGATGCCGCGCGGATGTCTCCCAACGCAGGCCGTATTGTGGTTTGTCTTGTTCATGACGTTTTCCTGTCGTGAAATTGTTCGACGTTTCGTTCTTCAGTTTCTGGGATTCGCGACATGTGAATTGACTCTATTTGATCGCATTGATCGCAACCGGTTCGCCGTTTAGCCGTTCGCTTTCCAAAGCGGCCAGGACGAAGCGGACGACCTCCAAGGTCTCGCGATTGGCGACCGCCGGCTGCTTTGATTCGATGCTGTCAACAATCGAACGGCACAGATTTCGGTAGGCGTATCTTGAGGAAACGCGCTGGTCGATAACCGCTTGATCGCAGAATGCCGTGAAGCCATAGGCGGTTGATCCGGTACGATTGCCGCGCAGTCCGGCGACGCGACCGTCGCTCCAGGAACCGGTCACCACGTCAGCACCATCGCAGCAAACGGCGGTCACCCGTTCGACGCCCGTTCCCATCAATGTGTACAGCAACTCGACGGCGTGAATGCCGTAGTGAAACAGTCCGGGATTGCCGTCGGCCCGTTTGGCCGGGCCATAAACGAGAACGCCGTTGAGTCGGCCATGAACCGACTCGCGACTTTGAAATCGTTTGACGTCTTCGGAAAACCGCAATGCCGATGTGCCGTACACCAGCGTGTCGTTTGCTCCCGCCAGACGAATAATTTCTTCAGCATCTTGCGCCGAGCAGGTGAATGGTTTGTCGACGTACGCGGGAATTCCTGCTTCGAGGAACGGCCGCACGCGATCAAGATGTACGCCGCCGCACAGCGATAGAACCAGCACGGCATCGATCCGGCCGATCATGTCTTCGGGATTATCGACCAACTCAACGCCACAATCGCGCAGTTGAGCAGTGAATCCATCGATTCGCTCCGGCGACATTTCGGACGTGCCGGGCCAACCGAGTACAACGCGAGCGCCATCGACGGTTTGATCCGGATCGACAACGACGTGATTGAACCGGCGAGCGAACTCGACGGAATGGGATGAATCGAAATCGACGATTCCCAGTCGAATCATAGGGATGTGCGCGGACGGCGGCCGACACAGTCGAGTGACGTAGTGCGCACTCTGGCCAAGGGGCGAATCGACCGGAGAGATCGAGCGCCAAAGGGCCACGCGTTCGTCATCGACGACCGTGTGATCGCGTCTGGTGTGAGATTGTGGAAGGGTATAGAGAGGAGAGGGGCGGAAAGGTAGCGGAAAGGTTACGACGGGGCAAGATCAGTTGAAGTGCAAGATTTCTTCGGCGGGTGGTCGCGCTACCGGTTGAGTTCGGTCCCGGAATGCGGCGTTTCAGGTTCGTAGTGACCGCATTCATGCGGTTCGATCAATTCCCGGGCTCCGAAACCCAATTAATCGGGGCACTGCGAACTGCTGCTCCACTGACGCAGCAGCTACGCCAGAATCCCACCAACAACTTTCCCGTCCTGCCCGTCGGTCAGGGTTTGGTCGCGGGCGTTTCGCTTGTAGGAAAGCTGTGAATGGTCGATTCCGAATTGATGCAGCAGCGTCGCGTGATAGTCGTAATGATTCACGACGTTCTCTGTCGCATGATGGCCGAAGTCGTCGGTGGCTCCATAAACGCAGCCCCGTTTGAAACCGCCGCCAGCCAGCCACATGCTGAAGCCGTGTGTGTTGTGGTCGCGGCCGACTTTATTGCGGCCGGTGTTATTCTGGATCACCGGCAGGCGCCCCATTTCGCCGCCCCAATGAACCACCGTGCTATCTAACAGGCCGCGTGCTTTGAGGTCGGCGACCAGCGCTGCACCGGGCTTGTCGATTTTCTTGCACGCTGCCGGCAACGACTTGAGAATGCTTCCGTGGTGGTCCCAGAATTGATTCTGCGTGAAGACCTGCACGAATCGCACGCCTCGTTCGACCAATCGCCGGGCAAGGAGGCAGCGGCTGCCGTACTCGCGCGTCACCGGTTCGTCCATGCCGTACAGCGCCTGCGTCGCTTTGCTTTCTTTGCTGAGATCGAGTGCTTCTTTCGCGTTGAGCTGCATGCGGGCTGCCAGTTCATAGCTGGCAATGCGGGCCTGCAGATCGAGTTCGGCGGGGTGTTTTTCAAGATACCGTTGATTGAGACGCCGCAAGTAATCGAGCGATTTTCGCTGCGGGGTTCCGGCGAATTGCGGGGGGGCATCGAGGTTGAGAATCCGCGGTTCCTGCGGGCGGACGACCGTTCCCTGATAAATGGACGGCAGCCAACCGTTGGACCAGTTTTCGACACCAAGCACGGGCAGTTGCCCCGGATCAATCAACGCAACATAGGCGGGCAGGTTTTCTGTTTCCGATCCCAGTCCGTAGGTCATCCAACTGCCAAGCGACGGACGTCCGCCGAGGATGCGGCCGGTGTTCAGCGCGCGAATGGATTGTCCATGATTATTGACGCCGGTGCGCATCGAGCGAATCAACGTGATGTCGTCGGCGACGCCGCCCAAAGCGGGCAGCAGTTCCGATAGTTCCATGCCACATTCGCCGTGCTTGTGGAATCTCCACGGACTGGCGAGGACGGTCGAACTGGCCTGGGCAGCATTGTCGTATTTGATTTTTCCGGGGAAGGTCTTGCCGTCGTATTTCGCCATTTCCGGCTTGGGGTCGAACAGATCGATATGGCTGGGGCCACCCTGCATCCACAGCGAGATCATCGCCCGCGCCTGCGGCTCGGCCTGCGGCGGCTTCGGCTTGAGATCGAATATTGTCGGTTCGAGTTCCGGCCGTTCGACTGCGCCCTGCGCTTCATCCTGGTTCAGCAACCAGTTCAGCGCCACGCTACCAATGCCAAGTGCGTTGGCGGCAACAAAATGGCGGCGCGAACAACAGGCGGTATTGAGATTAGACACAAACGACTCCTCTTAGCTGGGCGAATCCAGCAAATCAAATTCCCAGCGGCCACGTTGATTCCAAGTGCGGGTCAATTGATAGTTGGAACTCATCACCTCAGAGTGTTGAAATCCGTTTGCATCCACGTCGATCGGCACAAATTCGGTTTTTCCGCGATGATGTATGCGGAACAAAAGTTCGTCGCCCCGCGCGTCGGCCAACCAGAACTCTCGGACGCCCGCTGCAAAGTAGGCCACGGGCAGTCGCTGGGTATCTTTCATAACCGAACTGTCACTGACGATTTCGACGACTAAGTCCGGCCCGCCTTCAAGTTCGACGTAGCGCCCCGGTTCTCCAGACGCCTTCGGAACCAGCTTCACGCGGCCCTCGTCAAGCGACTCGTGCGAGACGAAAACGATGTCTGGTTCTGCCGACAGGTTTGCATCAACGGACGAAATACGCGTGCTATCGACAAAGATATCACCCAGCCGCTTGCTCTTGACACGATTCCACAAAACCCCGTGAATCTCGCTCTTCAACGTTCCGTGGCAATAGACTTCTTCCGGAGACATATCCACCTCGACTCGCCCGTTGATGTAGTCGATTCGCCCGCGCTCGGGAAAGCTGTCGGTTAATGCCCAGCGACGGAACTCGGCCAGCGACCGCAAATCGAGCGGCACTTCGACTTGTTCTTCAAAAATCACACTGCCGGACATGGTATCGCCTGGTATAAACCATTGTTCCCGAGAAACGGCATTCACTCGACGTACAAAAACTCATTCGATCCCAGCAAGGTTTGGCAGAAGCTGGCCAATGCCTGCAGATGCGGCGTCGGTTTTCCTGCCGGTTGTTTGCCCTTTGTCTTCGGTGCGACTGATTGCAATTGTGCAATCTGTTCGGTGAGAAACGCGGCCGCCTCTCCCAATTCGTCCGCGTTTGGATCACGGCAGTAGGTCAGCTTCCATGCGCGGCGCACCTGGTTTTCGACTTCGTCACCAACGTCACGAATGACCCGCGCTGCCAGCGCCTCCGACTCGCTGACAACGAACCCGTTGTTCATCAACATCAGCGCCTGTGGGGCGACGGTCGAGGTTGCCCGCACGTCGCAATTCGGATCCATTCGTGGCATGTCGAATGTGTCGAGTACGGCCAATGGGCGGCTGCGGCGCACCTGAACGTAAACGCTGCGGCGAAATTCCTCGCCCTTGAGTGAAATCACAGCACCGGGACGGCCCGCATTCAAGTTCTCTTTTCCAATGACGAACTGGCCGACACGGTCGGCCATGACGGGAACCGGAGGACCGAACCGCTTCGGGTTCAATCGCCCACTGGCGGAAAGAATCGCGTCGCGAATTGCTTCCGCTTCCAGCCGCCGCATCGGCATTCGGCCATACAGGCGATTGTCGGGATCGATCTTGTGCAGTTCCGCATTCGCCTGCGACGACTGCCGGTAAACGGTTGATGTCATAATTCGCCGGTGCAGGTGTTTCACGCTCCAACCACCGGCCATGAATTCATCCGCCAGCCAGTCGAGCAATTGCGGATGTGTGGGGCGTTCACCCAGTATGCCGAGGTCGCCCGGCGTGGGGACAATGCCATGGCCGAAATGATGCATCCAGATGCGGTTCACCAGCACCCGTGCCACCAATGGATGCTTGCCGTCGGTCAGTCGTCTTGCATAGGCGAGTCGCCGGCCCGAAGTTGGCAGTTTTGCATCGTTCGCCGGCAAAGAATGCGAGGTTAGTGCGCCCGATGCCGTCAGAATCGTCAAGCCGGCGGGTTGCATTTCCTCTTTCGGCTGCTCATGGTCGCCGCGAAAAAACAGGAAAGTCTTGGGTAACTTCCCTGGAATTTCAGTCAGCGCGCGGACAAATTCTTCCTTCGGCTTTGTGGCACGAACTTTCGCTGCCTCGGCGGCACGCTTCTTCAATTCATCGGCCGCTTTGCGATCGTAAAGGTACAGCGAGCCAGCGGTCACGTTAACGCTGGGATACTTCTTCATTAATGCCGTCTGTTCGGCCGTCCGTTTCTTCGCTGACGTATCGCGTGCCGTCCGCACGGTGGCACGAATCTCTTCGGGCAACTTGGCCAGTTCCCGCTCAAATGTCTGCCCGATGTATTCCGCCTGCTTCTTGAGCCGCTCCGCATCGACTTTTTTCGCCTCAACTTCGACAGCTTGCGATTGCTTGCGGTTGGCATCGGTGTAAAGCGAAATCAGTCGCGCCCGCGGCGCCCGCCAGTTCTTCCAGTCGTATCCCGGCTCGAACACGGCCCGCATTCGGTAATAATCTTCCTGCGGAATCGGATCATAGCGGTGCTCGTGGCATTGCGCGCAACCGACCGTGATGCCCAGCAGCGATGACGAGACGACATTGATGGTGTCGGCGAGTACCTGATTCCGCGCCACCATTTGATCGACGCCGCCATCACCCGTCCCATCCGGTGCCATTCGCAAGAAACCGGTCGCAATGACTTTGTCCACATCTTCGGGTTTCAGGTTTTCGTACGGCGGAGACACCATTTCGTCGCCAGCCAACTGTTCCTGAATGAATTGGTCGAACGGCTTGTCGGCATTGAATGCGCGAATGACATAGTCGCGATATTTCCAGGCCCACTGCCGTTCGGTGTCGGCGTTGGTGTAGCCTTCGCTGTCGGCGTAACCGGCAACGTCAAGCCAATGTCGGCCCCAGCGTTCGCCGTAGTGTGGCGACGATAACAGATCATGGATCAATCGCTCCCAGGCATCGGGGCTGTCATCGGCGAGGAACCGATCGACTTCTTCCGGAGTGGGTGGCAGACCGAGCAGATCGAAGTACGCGCGGCGCAACAGTGTTCGCCGTTCGGCGTCGGGTGCAAACGTTCCGCCCTTCTGCTCCAATCGCGACAATACAAACGAGTCGATGGGTGTCCGCACCCGTGCGGCATTCTTGATTGCCGGTGCTTTGGGGCGGCCAATCGGTTGAAATGCCCAGTAGCTACGATCGGCGGCAGTCATCAGCACGCCTTGATCGACATTCTCCGGCTCCGCACCGGCCGTCTTTGCGCCCGCATCGATCCAACGGCTGATGGCGTCAATTTGTGCTGGCGTCAGTTTGGTGTTGTCTTCCGGCGGCATTTCCCCACTGATGATGCGTTCCAACAGCAAGCTCTTACCGCTGTTGCCCGGCAGAATTGCCGGCCCCGATTCTCCGCCCCTGGCCATCAACCGCTTGAGCCGTAAATCGAGGCCCCCTTCCGGTTCACCTTCGACGCCATGACATTGAAAGCAGTGAGCCTTCAAAATCGGCCGCACCGTACTCTCGAATGTCGGCGCATCGGCAGCTTGGACCGGCACCAACGTGGTTTCCAGAACCAGCATGAACCAGCTTACTGACAACAACAGTGTCAGTCGTTGCATTTGCTTTCTCCAGTGGCACCCATCAACCGAGGATTGACGAAATGCGAACAGCGGGCGGATCACATCCAACTACTCTTATGATAGCCTTTCCACACAGCCATGTGAATGATTCTCCGTTGAACGAGGAACAGCCGTCACCCAGTTTCTGTTGATTCTCGCGGAACACTCCGGACGCTGATCTTGCAGAGCGAACGGGCAAACTGTTGAATGACTGTTGGCGCGTCGATTTTCGACGGGCATGTGGGGCGTTGCCCTGCCGTTCAATTTGCCATTTTACCACGTTTTTCAGGCGTATCGCATGTCTCAGCAGGTTTATCTCGACGGCCAACTCGTTCCGGCCGATGAGGCGAAGGTCAGCGTTTTCGATCATGGGTTACTCTACGGTGACGGCGTCTTCGAAGGAATTCGGGTCTACGGCCGCAATGTGTTTTTGCTCGAAGAACACGTCGAACGTCTTTATGAAAGTGCGTTGGCGATTCGACTGGAGATTCCGCTTTCGCCGACGGAGATGATTGCAGCGGTCGAAGAGACGGTTGCTGCCAACACTATTGACGATGGTTATGTGCGGTTGGTCGTCACGCGCGGTGCGGGAACGTTGGGCCTCGACCCGCGCAAGACGAGCAATCCGCAGGTTGTCATCATCGCCGCAACAATTACGTTGTATCCACCGGAAATCTACGAAAACGGTATGCCGCTGGTGACCGCCAGCACCGTCCGCAACCATCCGGCGGCGATCAGCCCGCGCGTCAAGTCGCTCAATTATCTGAACAACATTCTGGCGAAAATCGAAGGGACCGACGCCGGTTTCGTCGAGGCGCTGATGCTCAACCATCGGGGCGAAGTCGCCGAATGCACGGGCGACAACGTCTTCATTGTGAAGGACCGCATCTTGAAGACACCGTCGGCCGACGCTGGCATTCTGGAGGGGATCACGCGAAACGCCGTCATTGAGTTGGCCCGCGAATCCGGCAAGACGGTTCTCGAAGTCGCGCTGACGCGGCACGACATTTTTACCGCCGACGAGTGTTTCCTCACAGGAACGGCCGCCGAGGTGATTGCCGTTATCAGTCTTGATGGTCGAGTCATCGGCCGCGGAAAACCGGGACCAATCACACGCGAATTAATGCAGAAATTCCGTGATTTAACACGCGAAAAATGATACGATTTACTTGTCTGAATTGAATGACACCCCCAAAGTCCACGGGCCGCGCCCCGTGGGATCGAACCGTAATCACCAGGGCAATTCCCACCGGTCCTTTTCCCGCCGTGCGGTGTTGAATGAGTGATATTCGATGACAAAGCGTCCCTCCTCGGCGCAAAGAAGGAATTAACGACCATGCATCAATCCGACACAAATCGTTGGCAGCCGCTCAGCAGCAAATCCGTTCTCCGCAGATGCGGTGTTTTGATGTTGCTGGCCGCCGCGAGCGCCATCGCGTTCGCCCCCTTTGCCGTCAGAGCCGACAAGACGAAGACCGCCGCCGCATCCCCGGCCGCTCTCGAACAGCAGAAGCTGGCGCTGGCCGAGTTCAATTCGTTCATTGGCGGTTGGCGCGGCATCGGCATGCCCCGCCGTGGCTCGCGCGCCGGTGCCTGGTCGGAGACCGCCGACTGGATCTGGCAATTCGAGAAGAACAGCGTCGCTATCGACTACAAGATCGCCAAGGGCAAGCTGTTGCAATCGGGACGCGTGACGTACAACCCGGACCGCAAAGTGTTTCTGCTCAGCGGAACTTTCGCCGACAAAGTGCGCCGCGACTATGAAGGCCGTTTGAAAGACAAGAAGCTGGTGTTCGAGTCGAAGCCTGACGGCGGTTACGTGCATCTGCTCACGTTCTCCAGAGTGAATTCAAAGCGGTCTCTCGTTCTCTACCAGAAGCGACGGGAGAATTCCCGTTTTCTTTCGCGCGTGGCCGAGGTGGGTTACACCCGTGCCGGGACATCGCTGGCGTTTGAAGGTGCCGGCGAGATTGAATGCGTCGTCACCGGTGGCAAGGGGACCATGCCCGTAACATACAAAGGGCAAACCTATTACGTCTGCTGCAGCGGATGCCGCGACGCCTTCAACGACGACCCGGCAGGCGTCATCGCCGCATACAAACTCAAACTCGCCGAACGCAAGAAAAAACAGGCAGCGAAGAAGTAGTCCGTCTTCGTCCGAATTCCAAGGCAGGCCGTTTGCACAACGGCAAGTTCTGCCGTTGCGCCGCCCCGCCATATGCCGTCTTGGCGAAACAGCGGAATCGCGTTACCATCCGCACGCGATTCAGCATTCTTATAAATCATCGCTTCCGGCTCTCACATCCCCCACCATTCTCCACCGGTTTTCTCATCTCTCAGCCCGGTGTGTGATGTCTCACAGACTCGGTGGCAACGATAGACGATAATCCTTCCATCGCCGACCACATCGGCACACCATTTCAACCGCGACCGAAGCAAGGCATCTCTCGCCAGCCAAACTGCTCGGGTCATCGGTCCCGTCTGAGTTCATCATTAAGGGTTCTATCATCATGCAAACTCCAAAACTGTCTCACGGTGCGCCCACACGGCGAAGCGCGATCACCATTCTGTTTCGCGCCGCGTTGTTCCTGTTGATCACCCTTGGCTGCGGACTAACGTCGGCAGATGCGAAACCGCCGTTGGGGCGAAAATGGTCGGCCTCTCAACAGCTGTCGATGGATCAGATAGATCATTCCGGTTTCGACCTGCTGTTACGCAAGTACGTCGATGCCGACGGATACGTGAACTACCGCGCATGGAAGGCGTCGGCGGCCGATCGGAAGGCTCTTGCCAACTACATCGTACAATTGAGCCGAGCAACGAGTCGTCAGCGGTCGAGCCGCAATGCCCAATTGGCGTTCTGGATCAACGCCTACAACGCCGTCACTCTGGAAGGAATTCTGCAGGAATTCCCCACCACCAGCATCCGCAACCATACATCGAAACTGGGCTACAACATTTGGAAGCATCTGCCGCTACTGGTCGATGGCCGGACGCACTCGCTGGAAAACATCGAAAATAAAATTCTCCGCCCGATGGGTGAGCCGCGGATTCACTTCGCCATCGTTTGCGCATCGATCGGCTGTCCCCGTTTGAAGAACGAAGCCTACACGGCCGATAACCTGCAGCAGCAATTGGCGGATAATACGCGAGACTTCTTTTCACGCCGGCAGAATCTGCAGGTCGATTCGGCGCGACGGACGCTACATTTCAGTTCGATCCTGAAATGGTACGGCCGCGATTTCGGCCGCACCAATGCCGACCAACTCTCGTACCTGCGGCCCTATCTCCCAGCAGTAGCACGACAAGTTGCATCACAGGGGGCATCCATCCGCTATCTGAAATACAATTGGAACCTGAACGACCAGTCGCGAAAGCCACGCACGGCGTCACGGCGACGTTAGGGGCGGCGTTCCGAATAGGGAATATGCACGGCCATGAACGCACACGTGTTCCAGCGAACGCGTTTTTTGAGTCCTTCGGCTTCGACACCACGTGCGCCATTCCAGGTGATGTAGACTGTGTCGCCAGCAGGTGAGACGGCCGTGCCGAATGCTCCCGAGGGAACGTAACCGTACGTGTTGTGATAAAACGGCTGCAGAAACGCAATCACTTTGCGCGTACGGGTTTTGACGTCGTACTGGACTAGCGGCGAACCATCAGCCTCAGCGCCGCCGTGCGCTCCGGGTACGTAATACAGATAGCGCCCGGTCTTCGGGTCGGCATCGATTGATGTCGTGTAGGTCTTACTGCCAACTGCCGTCGCGCCGAGTGTTTTTGCCTTCTCGGTTTTCGTGTCGAACTCCCACAGTTCATCGTGGTCAATGGTGTAGACCTTACCTTGCGGCGTCTCCAATGTGGCCGACCGCAATCCAAGTCGGGCGTCAATGGGCTTCGGCGGCCCGGGCTTCGTCGGATCGAATCGCACCAATTGTCCCGGCCCCTGTGAGCGACTGGGGGAACTCGTGTTGCCGTGAAAATAGACTCGGCCTGTCGAGCGGGCAAACAGCACATAACGGTAGGGTCCATAGTCGTCGGAATACAACACCTTGCGATTCTTGACATCGTATGCCAGAAACTGCACGCGCTTGTTCGTGCGATCGCCATCGGCCGTGCCGGCATAATAGATGAGCCGCTGTGGATCGAGCAGCCCGGTCGGCAGACACTGATTCGGCAGTGGAGCGTGCGCGATAATTTCCGTCTTATGTGTTTGCGGATGATGCCGCAGAATCCAGTCACCTTTGTAGTTATTGGCGGGTACCGTCACCCGTGTTGAACCACGATGAGTTGCAAAGTAAAGCCAGCCATCTTTGCCTAGATCAATGCGGCTATGAATCTTCCCCGGCGTGTAATGCGTTTCAGGCAGGCCGAGAACTTGCTTCACATCGACGACTTCCTTCAGTGTCTTCGTCTTGATGTCGTACTCGTACAGAAAGGCATTTCCGCTCGGACCCGTGTGATCGCCGATTGCCGAATAACACTTTCCGTTCACTGCCAGGTTGTCGCCCCACGCCGACCACAAATTCGCCTTGTAGTCCTGTCCGGAGTAATACATGAAGTCGATGGTCGGCGGCGTCCTGCCAATCTTCACACCCGGCCGCAATGTCCCGATGGGGCGCAGAAATGCAGGCGACGTGTCGGTCGCGACTTTCTTGCCACCGGGCAACATCGGCGGCCACTGAAGGTCTTGCGCAGTAGACACTTCGCATGTCGCGACAGTCGCAGCCAACACCATTAAATAAGACCGCATTTCGATTGCTCCGATTCAAGTTGCATTCGCGTTATCCAGTCTCCTTGAATGGCATTGGCGAAGAGCAGATTCAGAGAGTGCATTATGCGTCACCATTCCCAATAACGCAAAACGGCCCGACGAGAAGTCTCGCCGGGCCGTTCATTGGTTACTTGCGTAATGCAAATCGCGTGATGTGCTAACTCTTCTTCTTTTTCGCAGACTTCTGGTCCTCGAAGCGATACCATTGCCCCTTGATCTTCATCACGACATCGCCGAGCGCCAAGTACTTTGCCGTCGCGGAATTCGCGAGCAGCAGCTTGACGTATTCGTCGCTGCCAATTGTCACAGTCTGCACGTTCTTGATCTTGCCGGAATCGAACGCGCTTTCCTGCCACTCAACTCCACGTTGGTAGAAGGTTTTTGAGCCGATATATCGAACGGCCTGCAGCACCGAGCCGGTTTTGCCTTGGCGTTCGTATTCCAACTGCGCCTGGTAATCGAATGCGTCCAGTCCACTCTTGTCCTGCTTGCGTCGCAGGTCGCTTGTCTCTTTGGCAGCGTTAACTTGCTGTGCCTTCTGCACGGCCGATGCGGCGGGAGTGCGAAGTGCATTGAACCTGTTCCTGAACTGGCCTCCGCCTCCAAGACCGAATCCCGGTCGTCCTGCCACTGGAACATTCCCCGCCGGGCCACTCGCCGCTAAGTCATCGGCCATCAAATAACTCGTGTACGGGGTGATGATGCCGTAGCGTTTTGCCAGATACGTGACCTCATCGACCAGTTCCTGGTTCATGTCGCCGGGGGCGGATTTTCTTAGTTCGTTCAACAAGAAATCGACTTTCTTGCCGGCCCACAATCTTGGCACGAAGCTGCTTTTGTCGTCTTCGGAGAGTTCGGGGAAGGTCAGTTTGTACTCGAAGGTTTTCGTTTCGC
>Ga0209402_10002538_pt1 | contig 18035 bp, 12 predicted proteins | sample ArcticOcean_MG_C_3_FD_187437 | JGI IMG/M metagenome (GOLD analysis project Ga0209402, IMG submission 187437) | Marine microbial communities from western Arctic Ocean - ArcticOcean_MG_CB8_126 (SPAdes) (version 2) | ecosystem: Environmental > Aquatic > Marine > Oceanic | place: Arctic Ocean... | reverse complement strand
TCCATCACCTCAGCGGGACTGCCCATCACCGGTCCATCCGCTTCCATGCGAATTTCCATCGAGACTCCTTTCCCGGTCCCTTGACAAAGTGCTTTTATGGTGTGATCGGCCAACGGCCGAGTCGACGCTGGTTCGAATCGATCAATGTAGATTACAGGAGAGCCCTCTCGGCCAACCGAGATCGTGTAGTCCCGCTCGCCATTGTGGGGACTTCCAATTCCGTACCACTTTCGCGGAAGGAGTCGATCGATATGTTCGAGAGCATCGATGACTTCTGGAGCGTGAAAGTCGTTGTATCGATCAATCAGTTCTATGAAGCGGATAGCAGCGTCGTAGTCGAGTTCGATACGAAACTGCGAAGACTTCTCGAAAACCGAATCGAAGAGATCGTCAACTTGATGTGTTTTGTGTGCGGCCGGTGATGTGATAGTTTGAGTCAACATGATTCAAAAGGGGGAAGTGGTAGATAAAGCTGTTTCTCTCTTTTGTCATGGTGGTGCACGAGGCATAGCATCGTGCGATGAATTAGTGTCGTAGCAGTTGGTGAATTCTGCCAGACTATTTCCAGAATTCGGCAGACCCGCTTACTACGAAAGCCAAGGATGGCGATGCAACTCATTGAGAACGACCCGGCCATTGAAAAGCAGCTTCGAGACTTTGCACAGTCGTTGTCGGAAAAGGATCGGCGACGCTTTGCTGCCATTGAGGCGACTCAGCGTGGGTATGGGGGAGTTTCTTATGTCGCGCGAATTCTGGGGTGTTCGGTACGGACCATCGAACGCGGCCTCAAGGAACTCGACCACCTTGAGAACGACCCGGCTGCTGGTCGGGTGCGGCGGCCCGGCGCCGGTCGAAAAAAAAGGTTGAATCTGAGTCGCCTGAAGAGGAGAACCTGATTTCATGCCTGGAAGTACGAACCGCCGGGGATCCCGATCAGGATGATATTATCTTTACAGATCTCTCCCCACGCATGCTATCCGAGCGACTCGCCGACCTCGGCACGCCCGTTGGCAGAGACGCCATTTCCACCTGGCTTGACGACGCGGGCATTCGCCGCCGCCAAATCCGCAAGGACCTTGCTGGTGGCCAGCATCCGGACCGAGATGCCCAGTTCCTCAGAATTGCAGAGCTGATCGACCAGTATGAATCGGCTGGAAATCCGTGGTTTTCGATGGACACCAAGGCGAAAGAGCATCTCGGAAAGCTGTACCGCAAGGGGCGAGTTCGCGGCAACCACTCCTTCCAGGCGTTCGACCATGACTTTCCTTCCTGGGCGGATGGCGTCGTCATTCCGCACGGTATCTTCGACCCACAGGTGAACCGCGGCCATATCAACATCGGGCTGTCGCATGACACGAGTGAATTCGCCTGCGACAGCTTTCACTGGTATTGGAATCGGATCGGCGGGCAGCGTTATCGCAATGCAACATCCATCCTGTTGACGTGTGACGGTGGCGGCAGTAACTCGGCCAATACTTACATTTTCAAGCATGATCTCGAGCGGATGAGCCAATCGATCGGCAAGGAAATCCGAGTGGCTCACTACCCTCCGTATTGCTCAAAGTCTAACCGCATCGAACGTCGTTTCTTTCCGCACGTGGGACGTGCTTGTGCTGGAATGCTTTTTGACACCATCGAGTCGGTCGTAGCTCTGATGCGTCGGGCGAGCACTTCAAGTGGATTAAGAACGACCGTGAACGTCATGCGCCGCTATTACGAAAAAGGCCGTAATGCTTCTGAAGAAATGAAACAGAACCTGAAAATCGTATACGATCATCTTTTTCCAAAATGGAACTATGTCGCCTTGCCATAGTGCGACAGTAATTTACCGCACGATGCTAAGCGGCGAGAAACACCTGCCGTTGATGGTAAGTCTGCATGCCAGTAGTGCGCGTGGCGGCCCAGGCTCGGATCATGGGGACTACTACCTTTTCTGGGGACGTCGCCAATGGGGCTATCGTGACGGATTGCCCTGGCAGTTCACGGTCGATGAACGAACCGTCCCCAACACTCATGATCGCCGTTTGTCTCTGCGCGCTCGCGAGACTATGGCCCATCCCAATGGGAACGGTACCAGGGAATCCTATTGGTTCGGATATCACTGCGTGCCGCAATGGGCTGAGCATAAGGAACCGCGGGCATACGATTTCACGGAACGCCGAATGCTGTGGCTGATCGATTGGGCAAAAAATGCGTACCACGTCGATCCCCTTCGGGTATACGCGCAAGGCGGGTCGATGGGTGCCTGGGGAACTGCCAGCTTTGCACTGCGCCATCCGGAGTTGTTTGCAGCCGTCTATCCGAACCGACCGCGCATGAAGCAACGCGGTTTACCATCGCTGGTCAAGATCGCTGCCAATACGCCGGTCACGATGCCTGACGGAACGACAGACTACTACGACCGGATGGACATGGTCGCCTTCGTGAAAGAACACGATGGCGACCTGCCCTTTATCGGCTGGTGTTGCGGCCGGCACGACGGGTTCGCGACGTTCAAAGAGCAGATCGAAATGGTCAGGGCGCTGACCGCGGGCCGACATGGGTTTGCGTTCGCGTGGAACAACGGTAATCACTCCACCGGTGCTGCTGCGATGCGTGAGGTTATGAGATGGTATCCACCGGAAAAGTTCGCTCGAAACCTGAGCTATCCGTCGTTCAGCAACAGTTCCATTGACGGCCATCCAGGCACGGGAGAAGTCGAAGCGCCAGAAGGAAACCGCGTCCGCAGAGTGCTTAACGACGACAACGGAGCTCTCGAAGGCGGCATCAATCTTGGATTTGTCTGGACCGATCTCGTGGATGAAGGAGACAAGTGGTCCGTTTCGCTGAGCAACGAACTGGCCGAAGAAGAGATGACTGTTGACGTGACGCCGCGTCGATGCCAGAAGTTCATTCCTCGCAACGGCGAACACTTGAAGTGGACAGACTCGGCGGGTGGAGGCGGGACGATTGCCGTCGATCGCACTGGGCTTGTCACAGTACAGCACTTGAAGATCATGCCGGGCCAGATGACTGTGCTGACAATTTCACAATGAGCCATCGAAGGCTGCGACGCCACTTCCAGTTCCGATTGCCGCCGCGAGCCTGGCGGCGTTGCAGATCGTTATTGAGGAACCTTACGAACACGTCCCGACAAGTGAGCTGCTGGCTACAGCAGAAACTCCGCGACGGCGAATCCCAGATAGGTTCCCACCGCATAACCCAGCGACCCGACGAGGACAGCGGGCAATACCAGATCGCGGCGGTTCAGGCTCTTTGCGACGCCGAGCGCGGTTGTTGCGCCGCCGATATTCGCCTGCGACGCGATCGCGGCAACGTTGACATCGATGCGAAGCACGGCTGCCGCCGCGAAAGTGATTAACGCGTGGATCGCGATGACGAGCGATGCGAACACGAAGAGCGTGACACCCAGACTGCCCATTTCTCGCAGTGCTGATATGTCGCACAGCGCGGCAATGGCCGCCAGAAAGAGATACATCGCGAAGAGCCCCAGGACCTGGGAGCCGCGTTGGCGCTGAATCAACGGAATCTGCGCCATCACCAGGGCGATGGTCGTGAGGATCACTATGGATGGAACGGAAACGCCCACTGACGACTTCATCCAGCCGGCCGTCAGCTCTGAGATCCATAGACTGCCAGCGCCGATCGCGAGCAGGAAGCCAAGATTCACCGGATGCACTGTTTCGGTATCTCGGGACTCAGCACATTCATTCTGATCGACGTTGTCCTCTACTGTGGCGATTCCGAATCGCGCGCGCGGCCAAATGCGGGCGAGCAGTCTGGGCAACGCAATCGACGCCGCCATCCAGACCGTTGTCAGAATGTTGTCGACCGCGGTGATGCCTCCGAAAATGGCGACCTGTTTGTTGATCCCATAATGCAGCGCCAAGGCGTTAAAGTTGACGCCGCCGCCGGTGTACGTGCCGACAAAGATCCCGCCGATGGCTCGATACGATTCACCAATGGACTCGCTGCCGTTGACGAGCCACATGGCTATCAGGACGCCCACGGCCGTACCAAACGAGCCGATCAGGAACAGTGCAATCATCGGCATGCCAGCCTTCAGCACATCTCGGAGATTGACGCGCAGCAGGAGCCAGAATATGGCCAGCGGCGTGACGTAGTGCAGAATTCCATCGTAGATCGGCGCGTCGCTCGCAGACGTGGGAATCACACCCAGATTTGCGACAACGGCGGTGATGATCATGACCAGCAACGTGGCGCCGAGATGCTTCGCGACAGTGTGTTTCGCGAGCACTTCAGCTGCGACAACATTGACGCCGAGGACAAACAGGATGAAGATCGGATCGACCATTGCCCGCGGACCTTTGAATTGAAGCTGTAGCGAAATCGATCGATTTCCGACGTGCATCGATGTCTGGAAACCGTCCACATGGGCGACACAAGACAATCGCCATGTCAACCTGAGCGGTCACTCCCAGATGGAGGTAAGGTGAATTGAGTAGTGCACCAGTTATAGGACTAAGCCTGTCCCTCGCAATGGCCTGGGGTATTTCCGCTGCTGCTGGCGAACGGATTCGGATTCCCGGCGGCGAACAGGCCCGGAAGAGCGTTGAGGCCCGTCGTGGTAAGACGGCATTGTCGAAGTTGGCCGCGGCGATGGAGCCGGGCAGCTGGGCTGAACTCGAAACGCAGATGCCTGAGCGACTCTGGTCGGCGCCGCAGCCCTCCAAAGGACTGCACATCGGAACCTGGTCCGACGACGCACATTGGGACAGCCGAACGGGACAGTTTCTGTTTTTCGGTGTCCGCCAGGCTCGAAAGTTCGTCGTCTATTCCGAAGAGACGAACGCCTGGCGACTCATCGAGTTTGAAGGAGCCGAAAACGCCCCGGAACTCCTCCAGCAGTTCGGACACCAGTATTCCAACAACTCGTTGGATGCAGAACGAAGCCGTTTCTACACGCACGGATTCCGGTACGACCTGCTTACGGGCAAGTGGAAACAACTGCCGCCGGCGAAGCCCGGCCGCAACACGATGGTTTATGAATACTCTTCAGCAATGAACGGACTGCTGAGCCTGGCACGTCAACCGGCTGGGACATTGCGTCTTTTCCGTGAGGATCGGCAGGAGTGGTCAAGTCTGGGCGTTATCGACGTGCATGGATATCACAGCCTCGCGCGGCACAATCCGTTTCGACGGGAGGTGCTGTTCGCCGGAGGCAACGATTCGCAGGCTGTGGTAATCCTCTCCTTGGACGGCAAAACACTGCGAATGAAAGACTTCCCCATCGCACCGCTGACCGTTCGCCACAGTATCGTGACAGTGGACCCGTCGTCCGGCCGGTACCTGTTCATGGTTCCGCCAGCCAGGAAGTTCTATGAGTTCGACAGCGAAGCAAACGAGTACCGGCTGATTGACGACTTCACCAGGACCGCCTGGCCCTTCACGCGTTACGATGCCCCAGTCGTGTCTTACATCCCGGAATACGGCGTAACTATGTGGGCTGACAGCAAGGTGCACCTCTACAAACATGATGCGACGCTGCGATGAATCCACAAACCCGCGGGACTGATTCCATGATGCCGTTGAGTCATAATCCCCTTCGTTGCTGCATGTCGCCTGTACTCGCGGCCGTGCTCATTCAATTTGGCGAAGCGGCTGAGCCCGGTGGCTCTCGTCAATCGGTGGGTGAAGGTTCACGAGCAGCAGTCCAGCGACGACGTGCAGTTTCGCAGACATCACCAGTTGAACGATAGAAACGAAGGCCGCACATGAAGACGTCATCAGTTGTGAGAGCATTACCTTCGATCCTTCGCACGGTACTGCTGGTCGCAAACCTCCTGCTTCTCTGCAGCTGTTCCAGTTCTCAAGACGAGGAATTGGAGAAGGCAACACTCGAAGCTGAAAAGGCGAAGACTGAACTGGCTCGACTGCAAGCGGAACTGGCCGTTGCGACTGCTGCGAATCCGCCGAGCGTTGCTTCCGAAAAGCCCGCCGGGCTTCGAGCCTGGAGAGACACAGAAGCGGACGAGTTCTGTGAGTGGATCGGAGTCGACGCCAATTGTTACCGCTTCGAAGGCGGTTGGCTCGACGTGTATATCGACCTTGAAGTTGCTGGTGAATCGCAAGTGTTTGATTCCGCCGCCCCTCTCCATCACGTGTCCGCGACCAACCCCACAATAAACGGCCCTGTCGTCGGCGACCCGTCCGGCAGATTCATCTGGATTCGAAGCACAAAGAACGGCGAAGAGGGATGGACGCTCGGCTATCAGATGTCCGTCGAAAAGGAAAGCGGCGAATCCAGCGGCAGCTCAGGCCCACGAGCGGCACCATCGGGGGGACTGCTGACACCCGCTTCGAATGTGAAGCAGACAGTGGAAATGGGAGACGCCGAAGTGTTCCTGAAAGAGGGCGAAACAGTCACGCTCATCACACTGAAGAACTTCGGCGAGAACGGCGAGGTCACCAGAACTGCGAAGCTGAAATGCCGCGTTATTACCGACGAATACACGGAACCCGTTTCCGAATTCTAAACGTGACTCGAAGCGAGGAAACGCAAGCCGAACACGATCAAGGAATGGGTTGCAGTCATTATTGTCTGTTCGGAAGAGACCTGCCCAAACTGCTGGCCGGCGGCGCATTCAAACACGGCGGTCACGTCGCGTTCGATCGTAAGAACAATAAACTCCTCTCAACGCTGTTTGTCCGCATGTTGCAGCAAATGAACATCGAAATGGATCGATTCGGCAGCAGCACCGGCATGACCAGCAAAATGGTAGTGAACAAAGGAAATGCTATGTCACGCAAGCGGCAGAAGTTAAAGGATTCATCGATAAAGCAAAGGTATTTGTTTGCGCTGGTTTTGGCGCTCGGTTTCGGATCGTGCACGCTGTCGGCGGCAGACGAGAAGATCGTCATGCCGACTCGCGGCATCTGTGCGCATCGTGGCGCCTGCGTATCGAATCCTGAAAACACGCTCCCCGCTTTTGCAGAGGCGATTCGCCTGGGCGTTCACCAGATCGAATTCGATGTCTACCTGACCAAAGACAAGCAGTGCGTAGTGATTCACGACGGGTCCGTTGATCGCACGACCAACGGTTCTGGAAAGGTCTCGGAACTGACACTCTCGGAGATCAGAGGGCTGGACGCTGGCAGCTGGAAGGACGCTCGGTTTGTCGGAGTCAAGGTACCGACTTTGCGGGAAACGCTGGTGATGATGCCGGAAAATATCTGGCTGAACGTGCACACCAGGGGAGGCGCAGATGCGGGTACGGCCGTGGCCCGCGAGATCGTTCGACAGGGACGCCAACACCAGGCCTTCCTGGCCACCGGATGGAGCGAGTCTGCGGCGGCCCGCAAAGTCGATCCGAACATTCTCATCTGCAACATGCGTCACCAGGGCTTCGACTCGCGATACGTCAGTGAGTCTCTCGAACGCGGCGACCAGTTCGTGCAGTTGCTCCGTGATGTGGCCTCGCCAGAGGACATGGCGCGGCTGAAGAAGGCCGGCGTGCGCATCAATTACTTCGGATACGATTTGAGGCACCCTGATCGGCTCAAGCGTTACTTCGATGTCGGCGTCGACTTCCCTCTTGTCGATGATGTGGAGAAAATGATGCCGGGAGCCGAAGCGCTGGGTATCAAGCGGTGGAAGCCTGTGTATCGCAAGGACAACGACAAGCAAAACGACTGATGAGGGAGACTACTGTGATGCGTTATGGCGTTTTTCTCTTGCTGCTATATGCCGTGTCTGTGGCCACCGCAGAGGCCACGGATGTCGATTTGCACTTTGTCGCCGTGCCCGCCGAAGAATCCGGCCTGACACACAAGGTAGTGATCCAGTCCAAGACGGTTGCGGAAGGGATTAAGTACCCGTGGATGTCGTCGCTGGTAGATATCAACGCGGACGGTCACCTCGACATCATGTACTACGGCCATCATGGCGGCGGCGCGGCGATCTGGTTCGGGAAAGGAGACGGAACCTTCAAGCTCGACCCGGACGGGTATACAGCCCGGTGGGTGTTCGGCGCACGAGATCCCGTCTGGATGGACGTAAATGGCGACAACGCCATGGACGCCGTCGGCACCGAGGGCCACATGATCAAGGGGTTCCTCTACATCAACACCGGTGACGGTCACTTTGAAAAGACGACGCTGCGCTATCATGGGAACTTTGTTGATCTCAATCATGATGGTCATCACGACGAGCTCTGGGGCGGAAGGTCCGGCACCTACAGTATGACCCCGGGCATCCACGAGTGGGGGAAGACTCAGACGGAACAAATAGCAGTCGCGAAGCTCTGGATGCCGGAAGACGTTCTACCCTGGCCCGAGGGCGTCGAACGCAACAGGCACCCGCTCGCTCCGCAGTTCCATACTGGTGTCTCCGCAGACCTGGACGGCGACGGCAAGGCGGAACTGGTCGTCACCTTCTCCAAGAAGAATTTATCCTGGGTGCTGAAGAAGAGCGGCGAAACGTGGACGGACAAGACCGCTGCGATGGGGTTGCCGGCCAGCGAATCCATGTGGCTGTTTCCGGACGATCAGGACGTGGACGGCGACATGGATCTGGTCGACATGTGGAACGGCTGGTGGTTTGCCAACGACGGCAAGGGAAAGTTTACCCGATCAGAACAGCGCATATTTGACCCCAAGGCACGCAAGCGGGGACACCCGTGGGACGGTGATGGTGAGTACCAGTTCATCGATTTGGACAACAACGGATTCCGGGATATCACGTTCGCCGGCGATCACACGACAGCCGCAGGTGCGTTCCTGAATATGGGCGGCGGGAAGTTCGTGGAGACTCCTCATGTCAACGGCAGTCGCCGCCTCCGCAAGTTCGGTGACGTTGACGGCGACTACGATCTGGACATGGTGCGCTGCGGTAGTACTGCCACGCTCTACCGCAACGAGACGCCGAACACGGCATTGAAGTTGAAACTCGTCCCGAAATCCTGCGCGGAGACCGCGCTCGGTTGCTCTGTCTGGGTTTACCAGGCTGGCAAGCTCGGCGACAGTAAATCACTCATCCACCACCGCCAATGTTTCATGCCGCGCGGGATGCATCGTTCGACTATCCTCAACACGACCTTGCACGTGGGTCTGGGGCAGGCCGCCTCTGCCGATGTGCGCGTCCGCTTCGCCGACGGCACAATCAAAGAAGCCAAAGGTGTTAAGGCCAGGACGACCGTTACGCTGAAACAGGAATAGCCGTTGAACTTCGGACAGCCTGAGGCTTTTTACATTACCGTCAAATCAAGAAGAAGTATTGATATGCGATCTATTCGCCGCTTCGTTTTGTCGCTCTTTGTCACCTGCCTGGCTTACACCGGCGCCCAGGCGGCGGAGATCACCTCCCTTCCTTTTGTGAAGGTTCCGGTTGAGGAATCCGGGCTGACCCATGTTGTCAAGCAACGGACCGAGGAAGATCCCACGGGGATCAAGTATCCGTGGATGTCCCCGCTAGTGGATATCAACGGAGACAATAACGTCGATCTTATGTTCTACGGCCATCATGGTGGCGGCGCAGCGATCTGGCTGGGCAACGGTGACGGCACCTTCACGCTGGACAGCCCGGACTACAAATCCCGTTGGGCTTTCGGCACACGAGCACCGCTCTGGTGGCATGTGAATGGCGATACTTTCATTGACGGGATCAGCTCGCAGGCCTTCCCGGGTGGATATCTATTCCTTAACGACAGGACAGGGCATTGGAAGAAATCAACACTTTCTCTACTTCCCGCACGCACCTGGTCCCCGAAGCTGGTTGATGTGGATGGAGATGGCCACCATTGTGAGATGACCGTTAAAGGTAGCGTGTACACGATCTCTCCGTCCCCCAAAGAATGGCGAGGAAAGCTCCCAGAGAAATTCGAAACCAAGGAGCTTTGGAAAGTTGACAGCATCATTCCCTGGCCGGAAGGAATTGAGCACAGCCGAGGTACCGGCTTCGGGTTACCCTATACCGTGGATCTCGACGGGGATCACAAGAATGAAATCATCGTTCACTTCAAGGAAGGCTTTATCCGAGGCACAAGATTCCTCTCTTACGTGCTGAGCCTGGACGAGAACTCCACAAACACTACACAATTCAAAGACACGACTGCCGATCGAGGCTTGCCTAACGACGGTGCTTTTTTCCCCGAAGATTGGGACGGGGACGGAGACCTGGACCTCATCGATATTTATTCTGGGTTATGGTACGTGAACGATGGCAACGGGAACTTTACGAAGAGTGACAGTCGATTGTTTGAGCTCGGCAACCGGCCCAAGGGTACTTACACCAGGTTTGGCTATTTCGTAGGTGACGGTACGGTGGATATGCTTGATCTGGACAATGACGGCCGTCGCGACTTGAGCATGGCTGGTCATCATGCTGCAGAGCATGGCTACATCCTGAACCTTGGCGACGGGAAGAGCAAAGAAGTCAATAACATTCCCGTCTACTGCATGCACCGTGCTATCGGTGATGTGGACAATGATGGTGACCTGGATTTCATCGCGAGGGGAAAGAAGGGTGGCCCGACCATGGTGCTCTTCCGAAATGAGATCAAGAACCGCGGGCTGTTTGTGCGCATTGTTCCCAGGAACAGCCCTGAGCAGCAGCTCGGGTGCAAGGTCTGGGTTTATGAGGCCGGCAAGTTGGGAAATGCAGCAGGACTGATCAACTATCGCCAATGCTTTATGCTGAATACTGCGAGCAAAGCAGAAGTCATTGATGGACGACTTCACATCGGCATTGGAACCCGAACCGAAGTTGATATCCGCGTTCGATTTCCCAGCGGTGAAATCCGGGAAGCAAAAGCTGCGAAAGCCGGCGAGACAACTGACATCAAGGAGTAGGAATCCGTCGTCGTCGAGCCGCTGCGAATCCGGTAGCCCGTTCGGTACAATGCTTGTGCTGGATCGGCTCAAACGTTACTTCGATGCCGGTGTCGGCTTCCCTCTTGTCGATGATGTGGGGAAAATAATGCCGGTATAGGAAAGACAACGACAAGAAGAACGACTGGTGACGTAAGGTAATTCAAATGACGATGAGATTGATATCTTTGACGCTGTTTGGTCTCGCCTGTACCTGTGTGGCAGATGCTTTCGCGCAGGCCGATCGTCCTGAGGTTCCGCGACACGAAGATCCCGTCTTTCAAGGCGTACAGGATCATGTGAACCGATTGTGCGAAGCCCACGACGCCCGGCTGCAGAGTCTGCACAGCGAAGCCGAGTTGTTGAAGGAGATCGAGTCGGCGCGATTGAAGTTTCTAAAGTTGCTCGACCTGCAGCTTGATAAGAAGCGAGTTCCGCCGAAGTCGCGGCTGGTTGGAAAGATCGACTGCGATGGCTATGTCATCGAGAAAGTGATTGTCGAATCGGCGCCGGGTGTCCCTGTGCCTTGCAATGTCTATATCCCGAATAAAGGACCACGGCGCAAGGCTGCCCTGATCTGTCCGCACGGTCACAGTGGTCGTGATCGCCCTGTCTATCAAAACGCGTACCAGCGGTTCGTGAAGTCTGGGTTTATCGTGCTGGCCAAAGATGGCTGGGGAAAACAGGAGCGGCGCGGGACTGGACACGAGACGCGCGGCGGGCATCTGTTTCTGACCGGCACGTCGCTGATGGCGCTGGAACTGTTCGACAACGTGCGCTGCATCGACTATCTGCTCACCCGTGACGACGTCGATCCCGAGCGACTGGGAATGACCGGCACATCAGGTGGCGGAAGCCAAACGCTGTTCTGCGCGGCCGTCGAACGGCGACTGGCTGCCGCGTCGCCCACGTGCGCGGTGACGTCGCTGAGGGCCGATCTCACCGACACCAACATGTGCATTTGCGAGCTGTTGACCGACATTCTTTCAGTCGGTGATCACAGCACGTTTCTGGCGATGGCCTATCCGCGTCCCGTTCTGGCAGTCAATGGAATCCAGGATTACATGTTTCCCATCAACGGCGCGCGGGCATCAGTCCGTGATGCGAACCGACTTTACGGGCTCGGCAAGCACGAGGATCGCATGCGTCTCGCCGAATTCGACGCCCCGCACTCGTGGAACGACGACATGGTCGCGGAGCAGATTCGATTTTTCCGCCAGTCGTTTGGCATGCCGCCGCTAGAAAAGCTTCCGGCAGGCGATGGATTTCGTTCCTACACGAAGCTTCAGTGTTATCCCAACGGCGACCTGCCCGCCGATTCGCTGACGCTGGCCGATGTCCATCGCGCGCGGATGAAACGATTTCTCGATTCAGAAAGAAATGAGGGACACACGCGAACTGTGGAATCCGATCGTGAATATCTTGCGGGATTAATTTCCGGACGCTGGTCTGGAAAAGCCTCTTTGCCTGACAGGATTACGCGCAAATCGCTTGGGGCGGATCGCAGCAATCTCTCCTCACAAGAGCGAATGACCTGGCGGTCGGGACTGGGTGGCGACGTCTCGGTGCTGGTCTCGATTCCGTTGGAGAAGTCACTTGCCGCGAAAGCTCGCGGGAACCTCGTGCTGCGACTACACGGTGATCACGAGACGGATCGTCTCGAGCGGTATTACTGGAACGATCGCATTCGCACACACGCGACCGTGGTCGAGTTGTCCTACACCGGCAAGACACTCGACACGCATCAGACAGGTCAAGTCGCAACCGCGTTGCTCTCTTCGGGGCGGTCGCTGCTGGCCGAACGCGTGCGCGATATTCTGGTTGCGCTGGAAGTTGTCCGTGACGCGGGACTCATCGACGCCGAACACCAGCTAACATTCGTCGGCCATCATTACGATGGGCCACTGCTGCTGGCGGCAGCACCGTTCCTGCCAAAGCGTGCTCGCCTGGTACTCGACCGGTCGCAGGTGACGTACCGTTCAGGCGCAGAAGTAGACTTCGCTACCGACGAGCTTGCCGCAGAAACCGCCCATTGGAATGTTCTACCCTACCTGTCTCAACGACTCGATTTGTTTGACCTGCTTGAGCTGGCGCACCCTCGTCAAATAACGCTCTATCATCCACTGGACTCGGCCCGTCATCCCTTGCCGAGCGACGCCTGGAAACGACTCGCAGGGGGCACGACTTCGTCGAAACGAGAGCAGATCCTCGTAATAGGCGTAGAAGCTCGACGCATCGAGCTGTTTCAGTATCTGAATGACGTCGTTGCCGGAGATGATTGCGATTCCCCATAGACTGTAGCAAGTGGAAATCGCACGCGGAGAGACGATCAAAGGCGTTGTGACCGACGTAGAACTTCCTCGCCACTCATTCGGATTATCGGGCGAAGAAGCAGTCATCCGTGAGGAGCCAGAATGCACGATGTTGCCCGCCAATGGTTGGAATCTGCAGTTGCACGCGGCGAATCTCATGGACGATCGCTCGTGTTTCTGCCACTGATTGTGACGCTGATATCTGGCAGTCCAGCGGTTGCCCAGTCTCCTTCACTGGAAGCGGAGACGATTCTGAAGCGGACCGGCATTCGCGGCGGTCTTTGCCTGATCCTGGGAGTGGATTCGCCAGCGCTTGGTGAGGCATTTGCGGACAACAGTTCATTTTACGTACAGCTACTTCAGCCGAATCAGGAGGCCGCTCAAACCTGGGGAGTTCAGATTTCTCGGGGCAATAGCCGAGAACAACTCGGGGTGCGCGGCGCGCCGTTCGAGGCGGACCACTACGATTCCGAGCTGTTTAACCTCATTGTCGTGGAAGATTCCGCTGCACTCGGAAAGGCACGCTTATCGGACGTCAGTCGACTCCTCGTCTCCGGCGGTGTAGTGGTGTTCCGCAAGCGTCGCGCTCGCGATGCTGCGGTTGCGAAACAGCTCGGCATGGACACGGTCGCGATTCCCGGCTGGGAATTGGCATACCGTCAATCAGTCAGACCAATTGAGTGGAAGCTGCCGCTCGACATCAAGTGGCAGGCCGGGCCGCGAACGCAGATCGCCAACGGTTACACCGGTGTCACGACCAGTGCCGGGAAACTCTTTTATATGGAGCGCATGGAGATTGATGAGGGCGATCTGAACACGAGCGCCGCGGTGGTGTTTGCCCGGGATGCCAGGAACGGGCGAACCATTTGGACGTGGGAGGCCCCTGGCGGCTGGAATCTTTATAACGGCCTGGCCGCCACCAGTGATGGTCGTCTCTTTGTGAGAACCGGCGACGGTAGAGTTTCGGTCCTCGACAGTGGCTCGGGTGAGGTGCTGAGTGAAGTCGTTGCGAAAGTCCATCGTGAAGCACGGATTTCGCTTCTGAATGACGACCTGCTACTTGTCGCGGGAGATGTGTACTCCACGAAGTCCGGCAATCTGCTGTGGAAGTTCCCTCGGTTTCGATATCAACCGATACGAGGAACAGTCATTGGGAAGACAATCTTTTTCTGTGACGGCACAACTCTGCAGGCAAAGAATCTTACCGACGGAACCGAAGTGTGGACGAAGCCCGTCCCAGCACTGCCTGCGACGTTCGAGTCGTTGTCAATGGCTGGCGACTACCTGCTGATTCGCATGAAGTCCGACGCGAGGCGGGGTGGACCAAGAGATGAATTCCCGGTGATCGTCCTCAATCCAACGGATGGCTCGCAGCTGTGGTCGTATACCTGGAAAGTGCGTATCTCAAAGAACGAGCGCTATTTTGATGCAGGCCGCGTTCGCGTAACGACAGTTGGCGACAAGTTGTTGTTGTACTACCGGCACAACCAGGAGGGCAGCTACGACGATGAGGTTGTGGCCACCAGACTCGACCTGGCCACCGGAGATGTTGAGATCGAAGACCGAGTTCTGAGGAACGCTGGAGACTTTCACGGATGTTTTCCCGAGCTGCAGCTCGGAAACTATATCGCTTACTACGATCTCTGGATTGACAAGAAAACGCTCACCGCAACACCGCTGACAATGCCGCATCCTGCCTGCTTCTTTGGGATGAATTCCGGAAGCGGATTGGTCTACAACTTTCCGAGCCGTAAGAGTGGCCCAATCAGCGCAGTGGGTCCCGCTGATGCGGTGGTAGAGGGCGGAGGGAGTGGGAAGACGATCGAGACAATTGGCAGGGCGACAACGAGCGAAGACACAACTGTGAATGACTGGCCCATGTTTCGTGGAAGCGCAGCGGGCGGCAACTTCACGCGCACAACACTCGGCCCCACGCTTGTGAAAGCCTGGGAATCACAAATTGGTCTCGGTGGAACCAGCTTCGGGGTAATGAGCAGCCAGCGTACCGGACTGACGCAAGCGGTTATCGCTTACGGACTCGTCGTCGTTGCCGACATCGATGGGCAGCGGATCGTGGCACTTGATCACGCTGACGGAGAAGAAAAGTGGGTCTTCCCTGTCGGCAGCCGCGTGGACTATCCGCCAACGCTTTACAAGGGACTGTGCCTCTTCGCAGCGAGAGACGGGTGGGTCTATTGCCTCGACGCCAGAACTGGTGGTCTCGTCTACAGGCTTCTCGCCGCTCCCGGAGAGCGATACATCGGAGGTCAGGAGAAGCTGGAATCGAAGTGGGCCCTGACGTCGGACGTACTGATCGCCGAAGGTGTGGCCTACGTGAGCTACACCGGAGGCGACTTTGCATTCAGGCCCGAGACCGGCGAGGCAGTCGACGCAGCAGACCCTGGTGAAATCCCCCACGGAGTACAGTCGATTCACGGTGCCAGAGAGCTGCAGACTTCGTACGAGCTGGTGACCAAAGGCAACAGTATCCCTCGAACGAATGAAGACAACTGGGGTGGCTTTCGGCGACTGCGATTCGGCCGGCGTCTGGACGCCCGTGTCCTCGCCTTTGATGACAAACTGACCGTGGCCTGCCGCTTCAAGCCAAAGGGAGAAGGATGGGCCAACACGGGTCCACTCCACCTGACAGCGATTGCGGACGATCCAACGAATCCTCTGTGGACTTCGGACCCGATCGAGCTGGTCGTAGACGACATCGTCCTGGCCTCGGAATACGTGTTCTGCGCTGGACACTACCAGCGAATCAGGAAGTCTCCGGAACTCTGGACGGTGTCGCGTAAGAACGGGGCCGTTGTGAGCACCGTGCCGTTGGATAACTTCCCCGCATTCCTGGGCATGTCAGCATTCGGAAGCAAACTCTTCATCGCCACGCGCGAGGGAAAGCTCCTCTGTTACCAGTCGAGAAAGTAATTACACCACGCCCGTCCGGTCAAAAAAACTCCGATGCCGCCTAAGACCCTGCGTCTCCCATCCTCTGGTGACGGTAGCCACGGTAAGTGCCCACCTGCGGCTCGCCTGATGCAGCGATGAGGAGACTTCCGCCAGGATGTTGTACATTGCGTTCAGATAGTTGTCTGCTTCTTCGGGATGCATCAGGAGGGTGGGGCAACGCGCAGACCCCTGCCGGGGAGCGGGCCGAGAAACCTTGAATCGAAGGTGGATGGGGGCAATTCTAATGAGACAGCTCTTGATGTGCGTGTTTGCACTTGTGGCTGGTCCGACGCTGGCTGCCGAGACGGGTGAATTCTCCGATGCGCTGATACGCGCCAGTGGCGTGCGGGCTGGTCTCTGTGTTCAACTTGGAGTCACCGACGGGAAGCTCACCGCAGGTTTGGGAAAGAATGGTCCGTTCCTGGTCCACGGGTTGGCCGTTGATGCCGCAGTATTAGCAAATGCCCGCGACCACATCACGAAGCAGGGGCTTTACGGGCGCGTCTCAGTGGAGCATTCGTCGCTCAGCCGGCTCCCATACGCAAGCGGCCTGGTGAATTTGATGGTAGTCAGCAACTTCGCTGAGCTACTGGGCAAGGGATTAACACTTGCCGAGGTCGTCCGCGTACTCGCTCCTAATGGAGTTGCGTGCCTTGAGGCAACGGTGCCATTCGGCGCGCAGGGGTATGAAGTTCTCAGGAGTGTTGACAAGTGGACGCTGATTACCAGGCCGCTTCCGCCAGGCTCGGACGAGTGGACTCACCAGAACTACGACACCTCGGGCAATCGCGTGTCCAATGACGTGCTGGCCGGTCCACCTCAGCGCCTCCGCTGGCTTGCCGGTGTGGAATGGCCCATGCCGGACTACAAGGCCAGGTCGATGGTGGTCGGGGGCGGGCGGGTCTATTACGTGATCAACGAGAGTGCGACACGTGACGAGTCCTGGCCGTATCTTTCGGTACGCGACGCTTTCAGCGGTTTATTGCTCTGGAAGCGTGCCGGATCCACCAGACCGCTGACCATGATCGCCGCTGGCGAGAGATTCATCATGAGTTCAGGTGCGCGCAATGAGAATCTGGTGGCCGTGGACGGCGCAACTGGAGAACTGGTGGTAACCTACGAAGCCGCCTCCGATCCGCAATGGGCGTTGCTTCACGAGGGTCACCTGGTCGTCGCCTGTGGCCGGAACTGCGAACTCAAGTGCCTCGATCCCGAAACTGGAACAGTCCACTGGAGCTGCCAGAACCGGTCGATCGAGCCCGGTCACGGCTTAACCAACGCAGCGATTCTCAACGGGAAGATCTACTACACGGAGCGGCGACAAGGGACCATCGGCTGCTTCGATCTCACCACCGGCGCCGAGATGTGGCACCGCCAGGTGTTTAAAGTCACTCGCAGAGAAAAGGGCGGAAACCTCTGCGCAGTCCAACCAGGGACAATGGTCTTGTACACATCTGACGGAGCTCAGGCGTTCTCGACGGTCGACGGTAAGCACCTGTGGAATCGCACATACGAGGTACTGGGTTCGCCAACAAGGCGCAAGGCCAAGTCCTACCGCGACGGCTTCTTCATCGACGGCCTTTACTGGACGCACGTGGGTGACGTGGACCCAGCAGTACCGGACAAGTACCGCTATCTGCGACATCGAGAGTATTCGTGGCAGGGGCTGGATCCCGCAACGGGCGAGGTCAGGAAGGGTGTGATCTCTCTGAGGCGACAACACGTGGGAGTTGTGAGTTGGAGTTCTTCGGCTTTGGCCGTGAGTTGAAGTCGTCTTGGAGAAAGCGGCGTCCTTTGCGATCCTGATTTCTGAACGGGAATTCAATCTCGCATGGCAAGGACGCCGCCGTGAATGATCTTACTGACTGGGGACTCGATCGGGAAACTGCGGAATTTCGCACACAGCAGGCAGAACAGATTGTCGATGCGGTGCTCGCGCAGGCG
>Ga0209402_10002537_pt1 | contig 18036 bp, 18 predicted proteins | sample ArcticOcean_MG_C_3_FD_187437 | JGI IMG/M metagenome (GOLD analysis project Ga0209402, IMG submission 187437) | Marine microbial communities from western Arctic Ocean - ArcticOcean_MG_CB8_126 (SPAdes) (version 2) | ecosystem: Environmental > Aquatic > Marine > Oceanic | place: Arctic Ocean... | reverse complement strand
CAATTCCACAATCACCAGTATCTATTGCAATTAGAATAAATTTTGTTTTCTTTCCCTTTGATTTTGCAAGTTTTTTTTCAACACCATTCCATTTTTTCTTTACTAGATTGAATCCTTCATCAATTTTTATTGTAAAAGAATGATGAGTACCATGTGGAACTGATTCATTATTTGATTCTAAAATTGTCCCACCAACTCTAATTCTATCTAAAACATTATCTAATGATATTTTTTCTACTTTAATTGCAAGTCGTACGTGTACTCTCTCGCCTTTATCTGGTCGTGAATATTCCTTTTCTTGTTTGATTACCCTAGTTGTTTCACCTACAATCTTATCATCAGTTTTTAAAATTCTTCTTATAGTTAGTAAATCATCTGAATCTTCAGGCATTAATGAAATTGTATTTTCATCGAGAGTCTTTGTTATCATAATTTTTTATAAAATCTCTAAAAGATAACTAGTTTGATTCTTCTTGTTTTTGTTGTACGTATTTTTCAACCCATTCCAGAGTTAGGACTCCACCTTCTGCCAAATTTACTAAAGAGTTTGATGATGCTTCTCCTGTAACTTTACCGGTATTCTTTCTAGTCTGTCTCCATTTTAGACTGGTATTTCCGCTCTTTGATGAATAAATAACTCCTAACACATCTTTAGCGTTGACAAATGTTATCTCTCTAATCTTTTTTAGTGTCATTTTATCTGCTGCTTCTACATAGATTGAACCTAAATCCTCTCCCCTTTCTGCAAAAACTTCTGGATCTTCAAGATAACTTCTTGGTGCAAATGAACTACATGTGCTAGCTATGATGAATCTTCGAAAACTTTCTAATGATGAAGGGGCATCAATCTCGACCATTTTTTTTCAATAAATCTATCTCACTTATCAAGCTTATTGAAAGGTTCAAGTATGATTATTTTGAATTTCTACTGTAGACTGTGATGTACGCTATCCTATGACTTGATGATTAGGATCTTGAGTTCTGAGTCTGCAACTTAGAATTTTTATGACATAATTTTCTGTATAATACATGAAATCCTTAACTGAATATCTTACATTTAAGATAAAATCCAGAAGAGCATTTGTTAACATTACACCAGATGTGGAAAAGTTAGTTACAAAAAGTGGCGTCAAAGACGGTCTCTGTTTAGTTAATGCAATGCATATCACTGCTAGTGTTTTCATCAATGATAATGAAAGTGGATTACATTATGATTATGAAAAGTGGCTAGAAGAACTAGCTCCTCACGAACCAATTGATCATTATCATCACAACGATACTGGTGAAGATAATGCAGATGCACATCTGAAAAGACAAGTCATGGGAAGAGAAGTTGTAGTTGCTATTACTAATGGACAATTGGATTTTGGACCCTGGGAGACTATTTTTTACGGTGAGTTTGATGGTAGACGAAACAAAAGAGTTCTGGTAAAAATTATTGGTGAATAAATTACCCAAAGTCGGTATCACGTTTTTGTGATTGTTCAACATTCTTTCTTGCAGATTCACGCCATTCGTCATCATGATTTTGTCTACCATGATTACAATTTATACAACCCATGATCTTTCCATCAGGATTTTTTTTAAATTCATCGCATCCACAAAAACAAACCATATTCACACCAATTTTCCAGAGTATATCTTCTTTTACTCTTCTTTTCCTCTAGTTGTTTTACAACATTCTCCCATTGGAATGTCACGACCTCTGGGACTTTTAGCTGGGCATTTTAGCATTATACATAATGCATCTGTGAATTGTTTATTCATATGATGTTCAATTCCACAAACCATCTCTTCATCAATCTCAATTTTTAGAGAACTTTCCATCAACACTTCTAGTAAACGACTATTTCTAATCATAGATGATGCAACTTTCTCACCACTTTCTTTCAATGAAACCCCTGCTTTGTTATATGTGACTAAATCTCTTCCTGCTAATTTTTTGAGCATTTGTACAACACTAGGTTGACGAACATTCAGTCTTTTGGCAATGGTACTAATCTTGACATCATCACCTTTTTCTCTAATATGCCAAACTGCTTTCAGATACATTTCTGTATGTTCAGCTTCTGCAGTTCCTACAAACAGAACTTCATCATCTATTGCATCCATGAATCATCTATTTTCTTTAATCTAATAAATTTTCAATAGTTCTATGCAGTTGAAATCATGCCTTTTTAGCATCTTTGAGTAAGTATTCAAAATATTCTCTTGCAAATCCTGCTAACCCAGCATGATCTGCCCATATGGCTACTATTTCTGTTGAACTTGAACTACTAATTTCTGGACCTAGTAAAATTACCACATATCTTTTATCTGAAATGATACCTCCTCCAAATAATCCTGATTTGACTTTAACACTTGCTACTCGGGAAATTGCCTTTAGAGATTCCTTATCAATTTCATCTGATGTCAAAATAGTAATTTTAATTCCTTTATCGTGTAATTGCCGAAGTTTTGGAAGTGCTTGCTTCACAATCATTTCTCCTGCTTGTGGCACTGCAATCATTACTTCTTCTCTACAATGTTCTACCATCTCCATAATCTTTGAAACGATATTCATTGCACCTGAGATGAACCAAATGTCAGGTTTTTCGCTCGTTCCACTTTTTTCATAAATAGGAATTAATTCGGACAAAATGACATTTCTATTTTCTGAAAATACACTATCTGATTTTTGCTTTGAAGTTTCTAGTGCATTTGATGGTGCCTTTGCAAAATATTTAGTTGGTCTGGCATCATCCGATCCCATCCACCCTTTTTCTTCTATTGCACCTAAAATTTCATAAATCTTTGAATATGGAACTCCAGAGTTTTGGCTAATTTCTGACGCATTACTTTCTCCAACTTTAAGCAGAGTTGTATAAGCTCGAATTTCATAGCTTGTAAGACCAATCTTCTCTAATGACTTCTTTGTTTTATCAGAAATACTCACGAACAGAATTATTCAATTCTCTATTTAAATTGACTATGATCGTTCCCTGTTTAATCTGGTGGTTAGTAGGAATTGCATTATATACTAACTTTTCAAAAATTAGTTAATGGCTCTAATTCAGATATCCAATCAGTCATCAAAGATGCAGGGTAAGAAATCCACTATTAGATTTACCCAAAGTATTTGCCCTGATTGTAACATGATTTTAGATGCTGAAGTTTTTGAAAGACAGGACCAAGTCTTCATGTCCAAAGTTTGTCCAACACACGGAGAAACAGAGGAGTTGTATTTCGGTTCTTATGATATGTATAAAAAATTCAGTACATACTGGGTTGATGGAAAAGGTGCACATTCTCCAAATGTAATAATGGAAGACAAATGTTCTTGTCCAAACAATTGTGGATTATGTTCAAATCACTTGTCACACAGTGGATTAGCAAACATGATTGTTACAAACAGATGTGATCTTACTTGTTGGTATTGTTTCTTCTATGTCAAGAAAGGTCTAGAGGGTGCTTACATGTATGAACCAAATCATGATCAAGTACGAGGTATGATGAAAACTTTAAGATCAGAAAGACCAATTCCAGGAAACTCTATGCAGATTACTGGTGGTGAACCAATGCTTAGAGAAGATATATCAGATTTAATCAAAATTATGAAAGAAGAAGGTGTTGAACATATTCAAATGAATACAAACGGAATTCGACACGCAATGGATCCAGAAGCAGGACGTGAAGTAAGAGTGGCTGGATGTAACAACTTGTATCTTAGCTTCGATGGTGTTACTGCAAGAACAAACCCAAAGAACCACTGGGAAATTCCATATGCACTAGATACTTGTAGAAAAACTGGAACAACTGTTGTATTTGTTCCAACTGTTATCAAATCAATTAATGATCATGAATTAGGAGGAATTATCAGATATGCACAAAAGAACTTGGATGTTGTGCATGCAGTAAACTTCCAACCCGTATCACTAACTGGAAGAATGGGAAAAACTGAACGTGAAAAATATAGAATCACAGTACCTGATTGTATTCAAAGAATTGAAGAACAAACCGAAGGTCAAGTAACTGTTGATGATTGGTATCCAGTACCAAGTTGTATGCCACTAACAAATGTAATTGAAGCATTTTCAAGTAAACCAAAATACGAATTATCTATTCACTTTGCATGTGGAGCAGGAGCTTATGTATTCCAAGATGCAGATACAAAGAAACTTGTTCCAATGACAAGATTCTGTGATATTCAAGGCATGTTAGAATTATTTGAAGACAAAGCAGAACAAATTCGTTCTGGTGCAAACAAGTACTTTACAATGCTTGAAGTTGTAAGAAAACTCAAAGGATTTATCAATAAAGAAAACCAACCAGCCGGATTAGATTTGGCAAAGATGTTTGGAAATATCTTAATGAAGAGATCATTTGAAGCAGTAGGTTCATGGCATGTCAAAGGCCTATTCTTAGGAATGATGCATTTCCAAGACAAATACAATGAAGATTTAGAAAGATTACAAAGATGTGATATTCACTATGTTACACCTGACCTTAGAATTATCCCATTTTGTGCATTCAATGTAATTCCAGAATGGTATAGAGACAGAATTCAAAAGAAATATTCTATTACTGTTGAAGAATGGGAACAACGTGAAGGTGTAAAACTCGAAGATGGTCTATACAGAGGTCTTATGAGAAGAGGTGCAGGTGACGAACTCGCAGCAGGTTGTGCAAAGAGTGAGATGTTTCACCAAGCAGAACAAGCAATGGGTTCTCAATAATTAATTTTTAAGAATTAAAAATACTATCATTGAATCTAATACCTTAAAAACAAACTTTTCATTTATTCATTAAATGAAATTGCTTTTTATCTCTCCAAGATTTTCTGGAGGAATTGGTGGACATGCAAACATGTTGTATGAACAGTTGATAAAAAATGGCTTTAATGTAAAAAAAATGGAAGTTCCACACATTCCAATAAAAAATTTAAAAAATCCTAGTTTTGCAATTTTTAGTAGTCTTAAAGGAATTCTAAGTAAGGAATCTTTTGACATTGTTCATGGATTTAATGTACCATCAGCTTATGCAATGAAATATGCGAAAGGTAGAAAAAAAGTTCTATCTATTCATGGTGTTTTTAGTGAACAAGTAAATAAATTACATTCAAAATCAATCAGTTCAATTGCATCATCTGCTGAATCGAAAGCTCTAACTTGGCCAGATAGACTTACGACCGATTCACAAGCTACACAAAAATTTTACAAAGAAAAACTCAATATTGATTTTGAATATCTTCCATCACCTCTAGATACTAAAATGTTTGAAAAAATTCCAAACGTTAAAAAAATTCCTAATCAAGTTGCATATGTTGGACGTGATAGTCATGAAAAAGGAATTGACATTCTAAAAAAAGCAGAATCTGAAATTAATGGAAATGTAGTTTATTGTACAGATCGTTCTTGGGATGAAGCCATGCATGTAATCAAATCATCAAGTGTTGTTGTAGTGCCATCTAGAATGGAAAGTCTTCCAACTGTTGTAAAAGAAGCATTTTATCTTGACATTCCAGTAATTGGAACTAATGTTGGTGGTATACCTGAATTAATTTCAAATGATGAAACTGGCATTTTGGTTCCACCTGAAAATCCAGGCGAAATCGCAAATGCAGTAAATGAATTATTATCTAATCCTGAAAAGGCAAAAAAATTAGCAATTAATGGAAATAATTTTGTAAAAAAGAACTTGACATGGGAAGTAATGTTACCCAAATTTATCAAATTTTATGAAGACTTACTCAATAATTAACCAATAATCTTGTTAACGTGCTCACAAATTTCTAACGCTTGATCATTTGTGAGTTGTGGATATGAAGGAAGTGATAAAATTAGTTTTGAAAATTTCTCACTGTTAGGTAATTCGTATTCATAAAGTTCGTAAATTGGCTGCTTATGTATTGGTGTTTCATAATAAATAGCCGAACCTATTTCATTATCTGTTAATTCCTTACGTATTTCATCCCTTTTTTCATGTTTTAATACAATTTGATGATATACTGACTTTCCATCTTTATTTTCAGGTAAAATACAATCTTGCGCTAAATTTTTTCTATAAATTGAAACAATCTCTCTTCTTCTAGCATTTTTCTCATCAAGATGTTTCAATTGAACTCTACCGATAGCGGCATTTACCGTATTCAATCTCATTGTAAATCCCATCTTATCAAATTCATTTTTTGTTTTTCTTCCATTATCTCGAATTGATTTAATTTTTAATGCAGTTTCTTCATTATCTGTTGTAGTCATTCCACCATCTCCTCCAACTGTCATATTTTTTGTTGGATAAAATGAAAAACATCCTACATCTCCTAGACTACCAACTTTTTTTCCTTTATACTCTGCACCATGTGCTTGGCATGCATCTTCTATAATTGGAATATCTTGTTCATTTGCAAATGATTTAATTGAATCAAAATCACATGGATTTCCATAGATGTGAACTGGAATAATTGCATTTGCACTTTTTTTGCTGTTTGATAGATCAATACATCCATCATCCATATCAATATCTGTTAGAATTGGTTTTGCGTTTGTCATTCTGATACAATTTGCTGATGCAATAAATGAATTTGTTGGAGTTATGACCTCATCCATTTTCCCTATTCCTAATGCCATCAATGAAATTTGTAGTGCACTGTTTCCTGAACTAACTGAAACTGCAAATTTTGTTCCTATGTAATGTGCAAATTCTTCTTCAAATTTTGAAACACTTTCACCACCTACAAATGATTCATTTCTTAAAGCATGTACTGCAGCTTCTTCCATCTCCTTAGTAAATTCTTGTACAAAAAATGGAATTTTCATGCTATCTAATTTCTCCTATACTGTGTTTTTTATGGTGGTTTAAAAAATCATTACAAATTTTGTCCAAATTGAAATTATCTTTCATGAATTTTCTTGATGTATCAATTAAGAATTTCAACTTAATTTTGGACAATTTTTCAAGTATAATATCTACTCGTATAATTTGTAACTAAATTTTGTCAAACTTACTGTAGAACGATAAAAACAAGATTTTAATCATAAAATTTTTTATTTTTTACAATAAATATTTCTACCAATTTCTGAATTATTCAGTATATCTTCTATTTTTTTTAATTCAAGTTGTTTTGTGCGTTCATTAATCTGATATAACTTAAAATCATTATCTTCTAAAATTTTTAAGACATCACTTGGATTTGTCCCATGTTTTTTTAAATGGTCTGGTATAAACTCAATTAGTAATTTTAAATTTTTATTTTTCAAAATTGTTTTCATACCATTTAATACTTGAAATTCTGCACCTTCGACATCTATTTTTATTAAAGATATTTTTTCAACTAAATCTAAAGTAAAAAAATAATCATCTAATTTTATCACATCTATCTTGACTTCTTTCGAATCATCACGTATTTTCTGTAAACTATGCATTCCTGTGTTTTTTGAAGAGAGAAAAAATTTGTTAACACCATTACGATCTGATACCCCTTTTTTTTCTAATACGACATTCTGATAATTATTAATTTTTACATTTTTTTCTAATATTTCAAAATTTTTATTTTCTGGTTCAAATGAAAATATCTTTCCTGATGAACCCGAAAGTTTTGCCATTAGTAATGTAAAATATCCTATATTTGCTCCAACATCCACCAAAACTTCTCCATTCTTTATTATATCATTAAATAATTTCGTTTCAACTGGTTCTGTTATCTCATTTACTGATAATTGTAAACAATCTTCATCATCGAGAAAGATTTTATTCCCTTGAACGTAAACAAATTCTGTTTTAAAATTGTCTAATGCATAATTTTTTATTTTTCGAACTGAAGAAAACTTTGTTAATCCTTTACCTTCAAAAATTTTTTTTATTATTTTATACGAATTTAATATAATTTTATTTGTAGTCATAAATCATCTAATCCGCCCACCTACAAACTATTAAAGTTAATTTTTGAAATTTTCGTTCAGTATACGAATAAAATTTTTTGTTATAACTTCCCAACTAAATGTGTCTTCGATAAATTTTCTTCCTGCATCTCCCATCTCCTTTGACAATCTCTCATTATCTAGTAATAAAGAAATTTTTTCAATTATTTCTTCATGATCTCCTTTCTTAACTAAATATCCTGTAATGCCATCTCTCATCATTTCTGGATTTCCACCAACATTTGTAGCAATAACTGGTTTTTTCATTAATTGTGCCTCTTTTAGAGAAAGAGCAGCTAAATCCATACCCGTAATTAATGCATAAACATCAATCTCACTTAAAAATTCTCTAACTTTATTTGGGTATCCTAATTTTCCCAACCAATGGAAATTTTCATAGGTTCCTAATTCTTCTAAAATCTTTTTACGAAATGGTCCATCTCCTACCCAATAGAAATTTACATCTGGCATTTTTTTTAAAACATTTTTAAGAATTAACATTTCTGATGTCTTTCCCCACCAATTTGCACGCTGCACTAATCCTACACATGGATGTTTTAACTTCATTCCATCAACTTCATACCATCTAGATGAATCAATTCCTTCAAAAAATACATCCGTTTTTTTATTTGGAACATATTTTTTTGTTACTGTTTCTAAATATTTACAAATTGGAAGTATTATCTCTGCTTCTTTAAAGATTCTTTTTGCAATACGATCCCATCCCCAGAGAGCTATATTTTTTGGAAATTTTTTATAAATAGTTTTTTTATACCATTCTAATTCTGACCAATAATGTCCTCGAAGTAAAACAATCAGTGGAATATTCTTTTCTAAAGCTTCTATTCCAAAATGTTTCTCTCTATCAATAAAAATTGCATCTGGTTTAAATTCTTCAATTAATTTATTGAATCTTTTATTTTTTTTAAACCATGTTTTAATTTTTCTACTTGGGAATCCATCTGCATAATCTGCATCAAATACGAGCTTAGTCTCCACACCTAATTCATTTAGTTTCTTTGTAAATTCTTGTAAATGAAACATGAATGTGCTAGAACCACCTATCAATAATTTCATTAATTATACCTCATTAAATTTTTTCAAGGAAACAATTTCCTTTAGCCACTCTTCTAACATTACTTTTGGCTCCCATCCAATTTTTTCTTTAATTAAATTAATATCCGCGATCGTTTCTTTCACATCTCCTTGCAATTCAGGACCAAAAATAGGTTCAATATTTAACCCTGAGAATTTTATAATTGATTTTGCTAAATCTAATATTGTGATAGATGTATTTGTTCCCACGTTAAAAAATTCATGGTCTATTTTACTTTCCATTGACATAATGTTTGCTTCTACAACATCTTCTACATAAACAAAGTCTCTAAACTGTGTTCCATCTCCATTAATTTTTGGTGGCAATTCATTTCTAATTCTTTCTAGAAACAATTTCAAAACTCCTGCATATTCTTTTGATTGTCCCTCTCCAAACACATTGAAATATCGTAATCCAATTACTTTCACACCCATTTTTGAATATTTTACTGCTAATTCTTCTTTTTTTAATTTTGTTTCAGCGTATGGATTAATTGGATTTTTATCATCTGATTCTTTAATTGGAATTCTTTTTGGATTTCCGTAAATACTGGATGAACTTGCGTAAACAATTTTAAAATTATTCTTTTTTGCTAGTCTTAGAATATTCTCTGTTCCATTAACATTAACATCATTATATTCATCTGGTTTAACAAATGAATCTTGTACAGATGCAAGTGCTGCCTGATGAAATACTCCATCTACATCTTCTGTTATGTCTTCCAATAACTCATTATCTAGAATACTACCTTTTACAAAAACAATTCCGTCCTTAATAGATTCTAAATTTTTTTCTTTACCTGTATACAAATTATCTATTACTGTAACATTATGATTCTGTTTTACAAGCATTTTTGTAATATGACTTCCAATAAATCCTGCTCCACCTGTAACAACATATTTCATTATATTTTTCCTATTCCTATTGCATGATATTCAGAATCTAATTGTTTTTCTAACAATACACGTCTACAATCTATTATGAATTTCCTTTTCATTACACGTATAGAATTATTATTTATTTTCTCAAATTGTTTCCAGTGTACCATAATTATTGCACATTGACTATTTTTTAATGAATTTGAGATAGAATTTGCATATTTAATTTTCTCTCCAAAAATAATCTTTGTATTTTTAATTGCTTTTGGATCATAAACTGTTATATTCACTTTCTTTTTCAAAAGTTTTTTTATTAATTCAATAGCTATTGAATCTCTTATATCATCTGTATTAGGCTTAAATGCTGTACCTAAAATTGTAATCTGTTTATTTTCTAAACTTCCTAATGTTTTTTTAATTAAAAGAATAATATTTTGTATTTGTTTTTTATTCGTTTGTTCAACTGCATTTAGCAATGTTGGACTAATACCGACTTTATCTGCAAAATTTATTAGCGCTTTCATATCTTTTGGTAAGCACGAACCACCATATCCTGGTCCTGCATTAAGAAATAATCTACCAATTCTAGGATCCAATCCAATTGTTTTTGCAATATCATCAATATTTGCACCTGGAACATTTTGGCAAATATTTGATAATTGATTAATAAAACTAATTTTTGTTGCCAAAAATGAATTATTTGCATATTTAATCATCTCCGTTGTTTGATGATTGGTAATAACTATTGGAATATCTGGATGAATCTTAGAAAAGAACTTCTTTGCTTTTTTCATATACTTCGTTTGATATCCGCCAAGAACTACCACATGTGGAAATTTTGTATCTCTGATTGCTGTACTTTCTTGTAAAAATTCTGGATTTGAAATAAGTCCAAAATCTTTTCCTGCTTTTTTACCTGATTCTTTTTCTAATATTGGCAAAATAATTTTTTGCATAGTTCCAGGGGTTACAGTACTTTTAATGAAAATTATAGGATTTCTTGTATCATTTTTAACAACTTTTCCTATAGATTTAACCGCATTTTTAATCATTGACAATTCAATAGAACCATTTGATCTTTGAGGTGTTCCTACAGTTACAAAAACCATATCTGAATTTCTTATTAATGAAATATCTGTACTAATCTTTAATTTTTTCCTGAGTCCTATTTTTAATAGCTTTTCTAATTCAGGTTCAAAAAAAGGCGATATACCTTTTTGAATATTTTCACATTTATTTTTGTCTACATCAATTCCAAGAATATTATTTCCTCTTGCAGCTAAAACACTTGTAAGTGATAATCCTACAAAACCTAATCCTACTATAGATATTTTCATATTAATTTCCTATCTATCATCCTAGAAATCATGCCTTTCTAAATGTGATATCTTGTGCCTCTTTATATGATTCAACTGTCCCAACATCTACTTCATATTCATTTTTGTTTAATGGTATTGCTAGCACTTTATGTTTTCCTTGTATTAGATTCTGAATTGCATCCGTTAATTGAAATTCTTTTCCTTTTCCAAGTTTAATCTTCTTCAAACTTGAATAAATCTCTGATTTAAAATAGTACAAAGGTAAAATCCCAAATTCTGATTTTGGTTTATCTGGTTTTTCTATAACTTCCTTTACAGAAAATAAATTATTTGATAATTTTTCAATTGTTGGAACCCCGTATCTCTTTAGATCTTTTACTTTTTTACATAACAATATTGCTTTTACATCTGGATTCTTCTCTGCGACTTCCATTAAACGTAAAATGGGATGTTTATTTTTACTTAGTATAGTTACATCTCCTGCATGTACAATAAAATCTTCTTTACCAACGTATCTCTCTGAACGTTTTACCGCATCGCCAAAACCTAACGGTCTATTCTGGTTAATCCATACTAAATGTGATTTTTCTAATTTTTCATAAAATTGTTTCATAATTTTTTTGTAATCTCCATCCAAATCTCGTAAATACGTTTCATGTGGTGCAAAATGATCCTCTATAGATCTCTTTTCTCTCCCAACAACAAAACAATAATCCCTGAAATTCATTGAATAAAGTTGCTCATAGACATATTGCAATAGTGGCAAAACCATTTTCTTTTTACCCATATTTGAAAAGATAGGCATCATTTCTTTAGGCATTTCTTTTGTAAATGGCAATAATCTGGTACCTTTTCCTGCTGCAGTAATTACAATCTTAGTCACAAAAATCAATTCTTAGTCTTATCATTAAGTTTTTAAAATTTTGGACATATAGCTATCATTACAAAATTATAATAATCTAGATAGGCTCAAAAGTAACTATATTTGAGAAATAATGTCTAATTTGAAAATTAACATGAATGACCCTGAAAATGTTAAGCGATCATTAGAATCACGAACACTAAAAGTCTGTGTGGTTGGAATTGGTCGTATTGGTTTACCTACTGCACTCTCTTTTGCAAAATCTGGGTTAGAAACAGTTGGAGTTGATATCAATGAAACTCTAGTAGAAAATGTTAATTCAGGAATTTTCCCATTAAAGGATGAACCGGGATATGAAGAAATCTTTCATGAAGTACTAAAATCAAAAAAATTCTCGGCCACAACCAAAATTCAAGACGTTATACCGCAATCTGATTTAATATTATTATCATTACCCACCCCAATGGATGAAAATAACACACCTGATTATTCTGCATTGAGAAATGTTGGAGCAAAACTATCTGAATTATTATCTCCAAAATCATTAGTGATTGTTGAAAGTACAATTGAACCAGGATTTATTGAAAATGATATGATATCTATTATTTCAAAATCTGAAAAATTAAAAATTAATGAGACATTCTTCATTGGTGTCTGTCCTGAAAATGCAAATCCTGGAGAAATATTGCATGATTTTACAACATTGCCTAGACTAGTTGGAGGCATCAATGATAATATCACAAAAATTATCAAAATGATCTATAATTTTGTATTCCCAGTTGAGCTAATTGAAATGCCAAATTGTAAAACTGCTAATGCAGTAAAACTAACTACAAATGTATTTCGAGATATCAATATTGCATTTGTAAGTGAATTATCATTATTGTTTGAGAAATTAGGTATTGATACAATGAAAGTATTAGAAGCTGCAACAAAAAAATATAATTTTCAAGTACACTATCCGGGTGCTGGTGTTGGAGGTCCTTGTTTGCCAATTAATTCATATCAACTTCTTAATGCTGGACGAAGAGCAGGTGTTAATCTAAATCTGATAGAACAGGGAAGACAAATTAATGAAAAAATGCCAGATCATGTCATAGATCTTACATTAGATGCATTCAAAGAGGCTAACGAATCAATTCAAAATAGTGATATCTTAATTCTTGGTATATCGTACAAACCAGATGTAAAAGATATTCAATTGACTCCTGCTGAACATATAATTAAAAAATTACAATCTTTAGGCACAAAAATCCATGTATATGATCCGTATTTTACTGGTAATGAAATATTTGGTATTAAAGTCGAAGAGGATCTAGACAATATTATTGAAAAAGTAAATGCATCAATTATCATTACAGCTCATAAGGAATTCAAAGAAATTGAATTATCATTTTTTAAAAAGATGAAAACATCTATCTTAATTGATACACGAGGAATAGTAGAACCTGTCTCCGCAAGTCAGGCTAAACTAATTTTTAGAGGACTCGGACGTGGAAACCACTAATCTTTCAGTTAATCCATCCTCTCTTGTAAACATACTTACTTTACGTTATGATTCTTCAATTACACCTAATCTACCAAGAAAAACTTGGGAAGATTTTGTCCCAACTGAAAATTATTTCAACTCTGAAATCATTGAAAAATTAATTTGCAATTCAATTGAAAAAAAATTAGAAAAGTTTAGTGGGGAAAAAATTTCAATTGCACTAAGTGGAGGGGTAGACTCGACATTAGTTTTATCATTAATACGTAAAGTTAATCCTGATATTGATATTCAGGCTATCTCAATCAAATTTGCAGACAGTATAGATGAAACAATTGATGCAGCAAAGATTGCTGATACATTTAATGCTGAACATCATATTGTAAACCTTGAGAATTACCTATCTGAACTACCAAGAGCAATTAGTATGATTAAGATGCCTTTTTGGGATCTTCACTGGTATTATGTTGTAAAAAAATCACAATCTCTATCTAAAATTCTAATTTCTGGTGATGGTGGCGATGAACTTTTTGGAGGTTATACATTCAGATACAAAAAATTCCTTTCATTAACATCAGAAAGTTCTAGTCCAATAGAAAAAGTACTTGCTTATCTACAATGCCATGAAAGGGATAGAGTTTCTGATCAAGAAAAAATCTTTAATCCAAAATCTAAATTTTCTTGGGAATCTATTCATAAACAATTACTTCCTTACTTTGACAACACATTATCAAGACTAGAGCAGGTATTTTTGGCAGATTACAATGGAAAACTTTTGTACAATTTTAATCCAATTAATTCAAGAATCATTGAAGGGTTTGATATGGAACTTTTAACTCCAATCCTAAATGACGAATTAATATCATCTGCACCACATATGAAAAAATCATCAAAGTATGATGAAATTAATGATGTAGGAAAATTACCACTTCGAGAAATACTTGAAAAAAATGGACATGATTCACTAGTTGGAAAACAAAAACTTGGATTTAATGTAAATACAATAAATCTGTGGAAAAATCATGGCCATACTTTATGTAAAGAATTCCTAAATGACTCTAGAGCTGTAAAAGATGGTTGGATTAATAATGATTGGATTCAAAAATATATTGATTCTTCAGAACTAGATGTAAAATATGTGAATAAATTTTTTGGAATATTAGCTTTTGAAGTTTGGTACAGAATATTTGTTACAAAGGAAATGAGCAGTAATACTACACTAGATTAATTTAGTATCTAAAATGAATAAAATAATGAAAAAAGATGTTGTTGTTGGTTTAGGTGAAATTGGTTTACCAATTTTAAAATTATTTTCTAAAAAAGAAATGATAGTTGGATATGATTTAGATAAGAATCTTATGAACATGAATAAATTTAAAAAACTAGAAAATCACTCAACCTCTTTTTTACATATTACTATTCCTGTAAATTCCAAATTTCAATTTAACGTGATGAAAATTTATAAAAAATTTAATCCTGAATGTATTGTTATTCATAGTACAATTGGTCCTGGTACAACTGAGAAACTCCAAAAAAAATTAGATGTTCCGATAATCTATAGTGCAACTAGAGGTGTTCATAAAAGAATGCTAAAGGATCTTAAACGTTATACAAAATTTTTCTCAATATCTAAAAGTGCCCCAAGAAAAACATGGGCTGTATCAAATTTTAGATCTAAATTTCAGAAAATTGGTGTTAAAACAAAAAAAATGTCAAAACCTGAAACTCTTGAACTAGCAAAAATCGTTTGTGACACATCGTATTTGGGCTGGTTAGTAAATTATGCACAAATAAGCAATGTTATTGCTAAAGAATTTAATGTAAATTATGATGAAATGTGGGAATTTTCTGATGAAATACATAAAATCTTAGGAAATAGGCCAAAAATGTATCCTGGTTTTATAGGTGGACATTGTGTTATACCTAATTTAGAATTAATTCATAATCAAACATTAGATCTGATTAATAAAATGAATAATGCATATGCACAAAAATTAAAAATTTCAAAAAACAAGTGAAATTATTATATTCTTTTTTCTAAAACTGATTCTGCGGCAACCACAAATTTCTTGGCAACCCCATTCCAATTAAATTTCTCAAGTAAAAGTTCTCGAGCATTGTTACCTAATTTCTCAGCCAATTCTTTATCGTTCAATAATAATTTTATAGATTCGATCCATGTCTGATAGTCACCTTCATCAGCCAAAAAACCAGTCTCTTTATCATAAATCATCTCTGGGATCCCTCCGACTCTTGTACTTATGATTGGTTTTTTCATTGCCATTGCCTCTCTACATGATAATGGTGTGGTATCCATTCCTGTAGGTAAAGCATAGATATCAATTTCTGTTAGATATTGTCTTACTTCGTCTGGATAACCTATTGTTCCTAAATAATGAAAATTATCATATTTTTCTAATTTTTCTAAAATTTGATGTTTATACTGACCATCTCCTACCCAGTAAAAATGCACATCTGGCATTTTTTCAATTACTTTATCTAGAGTTAACATCTCTTTAGTTTTTCCCCACCAGTTTGCGTCATGACACATTCCTACACAAGGATGTTTCAGAGTCATACCTTTTGCTGGATACCATCTAGATGCATCTAGACCCTCAAGAAAATGAATAGTTTTTGCATTTGGAATGTGCTCTTTAATCACTTTATCTAAATAATCTGCAGTCATAAAAATTCCTTGACATTCACTAAATACTCTCTCAGCAATCTTATGTCGCATTTCAAGTACTTTTTTCATTAACGGATCTTTGTAAATTGTTTTCTTGGCCCATTCAACTTCCATCCATCGATTTCCACGAAGATATGTAAAACAAGGAACACCAAGTTTAATCGTCTCTAACGCAAAATGTGATTGGCAATCACAAAACACCACATCAGGTTTGTAATTTTTTATTAAATCATGAAATTTTTTCTTTGAAAACCATCCTTTTACGTCCTTGCTTGGAAATCCTGTAACATATTCAGTTTCTCTGACTAATTTGTATTCTACACCCAACTTCTCTAGAGCATATCCGAATTCTTGAAGGTGAAAAAACTTCCCAATACTTTTTTTTGCTGTTCCGCCACCTGCACCAGAAGCAATAAGAACTCTCATAAATTATGCCTCTGTGATAATATATTAAATCCTTCTTTAGTCCTTATTTTCAAACAAAATCATACGTAACATTTTTTCGCACATCTTAAATGATATCATAATATCAGCAAATATGAAAAAAATTTTAGGCACAATTATTGCAATTGCCTTGATTGCATCATTTTTTTATGGGTTGTCTGTAGGTACATACAAAATTTTTCCTTATGAGAATCTAAATTCATTTAAAGATGAAATAGAGTCTAATGAAAAAATAACCAAAAATTTTGATGTATCTAATTTTGAATTAAGTAGTATAGATATACAAGAAGAATCAGACATTAGAAAAATCCGAGATGAATTAATTTTCTATATTTGGGATGCACCACCTTCAATCATATTTTCAACTGATAATTCATCTAAGATACTTCCTACTAGTATCGAAAAAAATATTGTTGATAAGAGATTTTCAAGTCTTGATAATCTGCAGAAAATTGATAAGCTAACTATAGAAATGAAGAATGATGTAAATTCAATTGTCTATCTTTTTCATGCAGAACAATCTAATGATGAATTAATAATTTATCATCAGGGTCATTCTGGAGGTTTTATCAATGGGAAATCCACGATCAATTATTTTCTAAAAAATGGTTATTCTGTAATGGCATTTTCTATGCCGCTAATGGGGATGAATAATCAACCTATAATTAATATTGAAAATCTTGGCTCAATCAAATTTTTTGATCACGACCAATTCCAATTACTAGAGTCTAAAAATTTTTCTCCGTTAAATTATTTTTTCACCCCAATTAATTATTCATTAAATTATCTTGATCTAAATTATAATTTTAAAAATTATCATATGGTTGGAATTTCTGGTGGAGGTTGGACCAGTACAATTTATCCTGCATTAGATACTCGAATATCGAAAAGTTTTGCAGTTAGCGGTTCATTACCATTGTCCTTACGAATAAACTCTCAAGATATTGGTGATTATGAACAAATTCAACCTGAATTATACAAAATTGCAAATTATCTTGAATTTTATGTAATAAGCTCATATGGACAAAATAGAGAATTTGTTCAAGTATTCAATAAATTTGATCCATGTTGTTTTTCTGGTACGTTGTTTGAATTATACGAAAATGAAATACATGAATCTATTTCAAAATTGAATTCTGGAAGCTTTGAAATAATTTTAGATGACACTCATAAAAAACATGAAATTTCAGAATTTGCATTAAACTCAATACTTGAAAAAATTCAAGCATGATCAAGAATTATCAGTGATATTGATATAGTCCAAAAAATTAGAATTCGTGTGAAACGTAATCTTGGTTATAGAGGATGGTTTTACTTTAGGCAAGGATGGAGTGTATATTTTGCATTTATTTTTGCAGCAATAAACACAC